>ENA-OSET01000192-OSET01000192.1-sediment-metagenome-genome-assembly--contig:-NODE-192-length-69401-cov-10.616670_pt1 | contig 69401 bp, 55 predicted proteins | sample MGYA00237882_ERZ534229 | MGnify/ENA primary metagenome ERZ534229 (study PRJEB26408, sample SAMN06266212) | sediment metagenome | isolation source: Hudson Canyon methane seep mesocosm | place... | reverse complement strand
TCCCCACTGCTGCCTCCCGTAGGAGTCTGGGCCGTGTCTCAGTCCCAGTGTGGCTGATCATCCTCTCAGACCAGCTAGAGATCGTCGCCTTGGTAGGCCTTTACCCCACCAACTAGCTAATCTCACTCAGGCTCATCAAATAGCGCAAGGTCCGAAGATCCCCTGCTTTCCCCCGTAGGATATATGCGGTATTAATCATCGTTTCCAATGGCTATCCCCCACTACTTGGTAGATTCCTAAGCATTACTCACCCGTCCGCCGCTCGACGCCTGTAGCAAGCTACATCGTTTCCGCTCGACTTGCATGTGTTAAGCCTGCCGCCAGCGTTCAATCTGAGCCATGATCAAACTCTTCAGTTTAAAATCTTACTCAAAACAAAAACTAGTTTGCTTAATTAAAAGCGCTCTTGAAACTAATCAAGAGTTTGTGAGTTCTTATCTTGATTTATGCTTTGATGCAAAACCGTAGTTTTGCTGTCTCCACTCAATCTAGGTAAGCACCCACACGAATTATCTGAATATGTTGTTAAAGAACGATTCCGACTCCAGCTAACCGCTTGGGCTTTGCTCGAAGTGGGCGCACATTATATATTGTGCGATTATGAAGTCAAGGATTATTTTCATTTAACTTTCAGAGAAAGTAGAAGAAAAACAACATCTTATCTTCAGTGCTTAAAGTGACTTAAGAAGTCTCTCAAAGCAGGCTGCGTATCTTAATGATTTCAGCCAGAGAGTCAAGAGTTAATTTTCAGAAAGATTTTAAAAAAACCTTTAAAAACAACACCTTATCTCAGCTCAACCACAACACCCCGAAGGTCGTTCTGTCTGAGCAGGCGGCGAATAATACGCTTATCCACAGCCCCGTCAACGCTTTTCTGTAAAAATATTACAAAAGAGCGAATTAAATTCGAAAACCAGCCAAAGCTTACTTAATTCCAATACGCCCCAACCGCTGAGCACGATATTCACGTGGAGTCACATCCATCCACTGTTTATAAGCACGGGTAAACGCACGAGGCTCACTAAAGCCTAATCGTTGCCCTATTTCCGCAATGGTAATACTACGATCACGTAGCAGCCGATTCGCCAAATCGTTACGTAAGTTATCTTTAATCTGCTGATAACTGGTTCCTTCGGCCGTGAGCTTACGTCTGAGTGTTTGCTCACTCATCGATAACTCTTTCGATAGCTCAACAGAACCAGGAACTATTGCACCCTGATTCAGCTTAGGTTCCAGTAACTGATAAATACGCGCACTTAAACTACTGTCTTCACCAGGGATCGTTAATAGATCAATAGGGGCACGTCGTAAGAACACCTGCAATTCACGTTGACTCTTTATAAGAGGCTCATGCAGATAATTACGATGAAAAACTAGGCGGTTATATTTACTCTTTAAATAAGTAGGACAACGAAACAGTAAATCGTACTCAGCCTTATCTAGTGGTGTGTAATTGATGTAGGAGCCCAATAACTTGATTGGCTTACCAATATACCAACTGGCGAAACGGTGCCAGATAACATGCCAGTACTCTATATAGAAGTGTTCAAAATCCAATTCGGGGCGACGGAATATCGTAGTGAAATAGACATGATCTCCTTCATACTCTAAGGATATCTGCACCTCATCGGTAATTTGATTATAAAAGCGAATGCCTTTTTGCAATAATTCCTCAAGATTCGAGGAATAACTGACCCAATCAGCCATCAAAGCAAAAGTGCCTACCTTTAACGACTTCTCAGTAAAGCCCATAAACTCATCGTTGAGTTCTTCAGCAATAGAGGAATATAACTTAGCCACCAAATCCACATGCACCCGCGCATTAGGATCATTCATCTGCTTATCGGATATACGCGCTTTTCGCAATAATGCCCGAGTATCCAAGCCTTTTGCTTTTGCACCCCCTATCGCTGTTTTAATATAGTGAGAACCAACCGTTGCCATGCTTAAGTCTACCTTTTAATAGACGTCTAAATCATGCTGCAGCAAAAGCTTTGGCATCACATCATCAAGCTGCTTAAGATCATTTTCATTGAGCTCGATTAACTTCAAATTAGCCGCACTATAAATTTCTTTACGCGCTAGTTTTGCCTGAATATCTGCAGGACTTTTCTCTTGGCCCCAATACTCAATATAGATGCGCCCATTAGGAAGATAGAAATCACAGCGGATACTTTCCTTAATTCTCTCTGTACCATGATCAAGCTCTGTAGGTATTTCTCGACCATAAGCATGACTAATACCTGCTATATATAACCAATTATCAATCTCTGCCAATGCTGCAGATTCAACTTGATGGCCATCCAAACATTCACATAAACGACCACTGGCAATAAAAAAGTCAGCTTCTTTTGATAAGTGTTCATTATGCTGAGAAAGTTTTTCAATGGTCATTTTAAACTGTAGATTATGACGCACTTGCTCAGGCCATTGCGCATAAGGCATACCGGTGCTTTCATGCTCAACCTGCTGACCACCGACCGCTTGACCTAGCGTGGTTAATTTCCAACCATGATGGAAACGTTCAATCCAGCCTAATTCAGATAAAATCAAGTTCATCCGCTTTGCCGCTATCTTATGAGGCTTCCCCAATTGCGAGGCTGTAAGAAAGTTAAATGTTTCACTATCAAAAAGACGGTGATCTTTAATTTCTTCTGGCCAAACAATATATTCTCCAAATTTTTCATGTTGAGTATAACGCCCCCCCTCAAACTCTCCTTTATTGGATAAACGCCAAACTTTTCCTTCGCGCTTAATCCAACCGCGATCAGATAATAAAGAAAAAATATCTTTAGCATCTCGATTTAGCTTTTTAGCGAGCTGAGTTGTTGAAAAAAAGTTTGTTGGGGTCGATGCCATGATTGTTTACATGCCTTATTAATACTGCATTGGATAGCTAATAAAGAGATTAACTCCCCTTTAAGCCTATTATGCCGTGCAGTTGAGCGTCTGTATATTTACAATAGCAGCTTCTACTATCTTCTCCCGAGTTTCACATGACCCGCCCAAGCGACCGCAATTTCGACGATTTAAGCCAACGCTTTAAAAAGAATATCTATGGCACTCCAAAAGGTATGTTGCGTTTATTCGCTCTACGTGAAGATTTCGCTAAATTTGACCTTGCCCAGAGACTCTCTAGCAAAGATACAAACCAAGCTCTCGATATATTAGATGCCGGCGGAGGCATGGGCCAATTTAGCTGCGAGTTAGCCGAGAATGGCCATACAATTAATTTATGTGATATTTCACGAGAGATGCTAGATGGCGCTAAGGCTAACTTTTTGACCCAAGGTTTAGAATCCCAAGTCACTCTCACTCATTGCGGCATCCAAACGATACCCGATAAGTTTGAGCAACAGTTTGACCTTGTGATGAATCATGCCGTTCTTGAATGGTTAGAAGATCCACAACAAGCTCTAAACATTCTTTCTGACAAGGTAAAACCTGGAGGTTGGTTATCCGTCATGTTTTACAATATCCACGGCCGAACTTGGCGTGGCTTAATGAACGGAAAACTCCATGCTCCTGCCACCAGCACTGAACGCATGGCTAAAGAAGGCATCGCTCCTCAGCAGCCACTTAAGCCACAATGGGTGCACGATCAACTACAGACTCTCGGTTTAGAGGTTAAATCTTGGCGCGGAATCCGCTTTGTTTATGATCATATGCATCAGAAAATCCGCGACCGCGTCGGCTTAGAAGCTATTTTCCAAAGCGAGTCAGAATTCGGCTATCAAGCACCTTATCGCGACATGGCCCGCTATGTTCACATGCTTTGCCAAAAGCCCCTCGATGAATAACGCTGCTATAAAACTGACTCAAAACAACTAAATAAGAAATACTCTCATTTAAATATTGCAAATAATAATGATTATCACTATCTTTAATATCACTTATTTAAAAATAATGATCTGTCTTACATCAAGCTAGGTCAAAAGGAGTTTTCATGGCAGAGAGTCAAGTTCAACTAACTCAGGCAGAGAAACTAGACCGTTTTCAGCAACTGGAAACGGCTATTCGACACTGCCCAAGCCAAATGCATAAAGTAGGTGCTCAAGAAGCGAACTTAAATGAGTATATTGATTTGGGCTTGGATATGGCAAACAAAGCAGGCCTTGCTAACCGAACCCAGTTGCAAGAAAGCTGGCTTAAACGGGTATATAAAACCTTGTTTGAAACAACACTAGATTTAGTTGAACCGGAATATTGGCGTGATCTGTGCCATGAATATTTATATCAACCCTTATTTGCTTTAAAGCACCTATATCGAAATCATCCGCAAGGAAAACGGCGCATTCGGGCTTTATATCAAGAACTATCAGTCACCAGTCGATACTTATATTAATCTTAGGTAAGCCCCCTTTTGTTTAACTTTTAACTATCAAGTTAGATTATTGATAGTTAAAAACTAATTAGCCAATTGAATCTATTCATTTCACCAATTCGAATTCCTTGTCCATACTAAACTCATCCAAACAAACAACGAATCACAAACGTTTTACGAGGCAAGAAGATGACAACATTACAAGATCGCACTGGTTTAACCGTCCCTCAAGTGACTTGGCCTACACGCCAAGGAGATGAGTGGGTTAATGTCACCACTGATGATGTATTTAAAGGTAAAACCGTCGCGGTATTCTCTTTACCTGGTGCCTTTACACCAACGTGCTCATCGACTCACCTACCGCGCTATAACGAATTAGCAGGTGTTTTTAAAGAAAATGGTGTCGATGAGATCGTTTGTATTAGTGTTAACGATACTTTTGTAATGAATGCTTGGTTAGCCGATCAAGAAGCTGACAATATCCGAGTAATCCCAGATGGCACTGGTGCTTTTACGGAAGGAATGGGGCTGCTTGTAGATAAATCTGACATCGGCTTTGGCAAACGTAGCTGGCGCTATAGCATGTTAGTCAAAGATGGTGTGATAGCTCAAATGTTTATCGAGCCAGAAAAGCCAGGGGACCCGTTTGAAGTTTCTGATGCCGATACCATGCTGGGCTTCATTAATGCCGATGCGAAACCACCGGTTTCTGTCAGTATTATTAGCAAACCGGGCTGTCCTTTCTGCGCTAAAGCGAAAGAGGATTTAACCGCAGCAGGGTTAGGTTATGAAGAGATTTTATTAGGTAAAGATGCCAGCATCACCTCATTACGCGCTATGTCAGGTAAAGAAACCGCACCTCAAGTCTTTATTGGCGGCCAATATATTGGTGGCAGTGAAGAACTTACGGCTTATTTAGCAAAATAGCCTAATTTGTGTTCTTCGTGATGAAAGAATATTCACCACGGAGAACATAGACCCTAAGATTTAGCCGCCAAGTCCTTTTTAGCTTCACCCAACTGATAGTTCAAATCTGCGACCTTTTGCTTTAAGTCTTTATTTTGTAGCTGTTCTTCTTGATGTTTTTCAGCCAGCTCCGTCAAGGCAGTCTTCACTTCTGCGACTTGCTGCTGCCAGCGGCTTGATAATATCCAGCCAGCTAAACCACCTCCCAATACGATTCCGCCCAATGCGGCTAAAATAAATGCCATTTTTCACCTCTATTAATTCTATTTGTAAACTTCATTTAATCTTGTAAGACTTCATCAATCTGGCGGATAAGGGAAATGACTCCCTTAGCATTCGGCTGATGCTTAAAGTATTCACTGGCCATAGGCTCAACCCCCTGCCCTTTCTTCAATTTTGGCAAAACTTGTTGCGCGTCAATCAATGCCTGCATTCGTGGAATAAAAACAAATTGCAGCCACTGACTAAAATTCATCGTATCCATGCAAAATGGCTGCTGGCTTATTAAAGCCTCAGCTTCAATAGCCACTAAAGACCAAAGCTCTCTATCCATCATCTCTTGCTGCAGAGACTGCAATAAAATCTTTACTTGAGCCAGTTCGCTCATTTCACCCTGCCTATCTTATCGCGAGTACCAAAATTTTCTTGCGACCTAGTATACGATAGATAGGATTAGATAAACATTTTGCCGCTATTACGTTAAAATGACGCGCAATTAATAACTAGCTTTGAGGTTCTCTTGTGAGTATCAGTAATTTCGTTGAAGAAACCGGCGCACAGATGCGTATTTTTGATCTAGGCCGCCGTATTCAGAAGATTTCTAAAGCGGACTTTGCTGATATTGAAAACCTGAATAAGCCCTACCCATCTCCTTATTTACAACATGCTTGGATTGGTATTCTGACTTGGAACCCGAAAAAAGCTGGCAATCACAATATTTGGTTCTTGAAATTGCCACTGGATGAACAAAATTTCATTCAGCCCGGAGATCGTGATGCCTTTTTAAACCATTGGTTAAGATGCTTACAGTACCCTGATAAAGAACACGGCGAAGCGCCTTGTTATTACAAGCCAGATCAAAACCGCATGGCCTACTTTCACTCTTTAGCGTTGGCGACATTAGGTCAAAGTCACAGTAATTTTTATACCACAACTCGCGCCTACTTAAGTGGTGATATGGGTTGGGAGAATTGGCAGCAACTAGGCCTTCAAGGCATCGCAGAAGTTGTGGTTAATATAGATACGGACCAAAATGCTAAACTTGTAGCCCAGGGCATTGCTAACATGCCTGCAACACCGCTAAATACCTTATTAGGCTTTCTCGAAAATATTGAACCTGACTTTCCTCTATCAGTTGCCATCAACGATCGACTCGCTAAGGTGATTGAAACGGGAGCTGAATCTGCAGATCTAGCCGCATTTATACGTGCGTTATCCCACAGTCAAAATATTGAGCAGCGTAAAATGCTGATCGAAGTTATTTTATTGCATCCCAAATCTACCAGCATTGAAGTCCTCGCCTCAATCGCCAGCCGCTGTTGGCAGGATTTACAAGGTGATTTATTGCTCGCGTTTTTGAATGTGCTTGCCAGCAATGATCAAGGCCAAGGAGCTTTTAACGCCCTAGTCGCTGATTTGATGCCATTACCGAACAAACGTGATCATATTTTACAAGCTTTCCGCAGTGAAAATCGCAGCGAAGCCTTAATGGTTGCTATTGGTAATTTGATGAAAAGCGTACAGCAAGCAGGGAACTAATTCCTTTCTTACAGTTCAGAATTCTATACCGTGAAATTATAATAAGTATTGAATTCTGAACACATTGTTCCAAACACAGCTATCTCCGTTTATATGGGCTACTGTTATTATTAGCGTCTAATTTTTTAATCGACATTCGTTAATATTATTTATGACACAGACACCGTCCAATCGCGCACTCTATTTGGCATTTGCAGGAATTCTTTTCGCCCTTGCATTTCCACTACTCATTGAAGTTACTTTTTCGGACCATGTGCGTGAAGGTGAGTACAATTCCCGCTTAGGCTGGTCATTAATTTTAATGTTGATTGGTTTAGTCTCGCGTAAACCCAATCTAATAAAACTTCTATTAATACCTTTCATAATAGGCGGTACGATTGATATCGGCTATGCCATTAGCTTTGGTGGCGTTTTCACTACAGCGACTTTAGAAGCTGTCTTTAATACCGATACAAGCGAAGCGCTAGAATATGCTGCAAGCTATGCATCAGTACCACTGGCCGTCATTATTTCTGCTTATTGGCTTACCCTACTGCTAATTTTTCAATATTTACACTTTAATGTTTCTGCCACTAAAGCTAAAACCAGTTTTTTAGTACTGGGGGTAATTTTAAGTCTTACCGCAGGGTATCGCATTACCATCATGCAAAAATATCACGATACTATTCCAGGTGTTTTAGGCAGCATGCCCTCCTATTACCGAGGTAATATCGGACTACAGCAAGAAATTAATTTACGCAAAGATTTAATTGCTAATACCTCTGTGGATGTAACACTTGAACAAGAACAAGCGTCCCAAATTTATATCTTCTTAATTGGTGAATCCATTAATCGTAATCATATGTCAGTGTATGGTTACCACCGAAATACAACACCCTTATTAAAACAATTGAATGAAAATATCGTCGTTTTCAATAACGTCGTCAGTAGTCATGCTCAAACTAACGCGTCACTGCGAGTTGCCTTAACCTCAGCAACAGCAGAGCAAGGTAATGAATATCGCAAAGCGTTGAGTATTATTGATACCGCTAATATGGCAGGATTTAAAACCTGGTGGATTTCAAACCAGCAACCCTTACGCGCAACCTTAGCTTCGATTGCTGATCAAGCAGATGAAACTCAATTCATAAGCAATGATTATCAAGGAGTAGAAGTAAACCGCTACGACGGTTTCATGCTTCCCTATATCGAAGAAGCCTTAGCTGACGAAGCTAAGCACAAAGTTATTTTCATTCATATGATGGGAAGTCACGCTCAATATGCAAACCGCTACCCTAAAGATTTTAATCATTTCAGCGACAATAATGTTCAGGCTTATGAAGAAGATTTATCTCAAGGAAAAATAGATAGTATTAACCAGTATGACAACTCAGTGCTGTATACCGATTTTGTGGTGAACGAAACGTTAGTACTGCTAAAAGAAAATTCTGCTCATATAAAAGCGCTGACATTATTTTCTGATCACGGTGAAGAGATCTATGACAAGATCAATGTAAAAGGCCACAGTCCTGATAACGTGACAGCCAACATGATTGAAGTACCCTTAATTACTTGGGTATCAGAAGAATTTGAGCTCACTAAGCCGAGTCGCTATAGAACGATGCACGATAATCGCAATGAAGGGTTCCGATTAGATAACCTATTTCATTATGCAAACCAGTTGATGGGGATTAGCTCTTCACATATAACCCCAAGCAAGAGCCTAGCATCACAAGATTTTAGCCCTAAAGCTGAAAGAAGGGTCTATAAAAAGTCCTACGAGAACGATTTACGCTACAGACTTCCGCAAGAGCCCAATGAGGTAGCCAGTAAAAACTAAAGAGATTACTTCTGTCACTCAGTTTAACTTATAATCGCCTCAAGTCTTTTAAAAGTTAAACTGAGTTCAATATGACTGCTGCATCTTCAATTATCTGCTCTTGTGGTTCATCAAAATGCTATAGCGATTGCTGTCAGCCTTTACATAAAGGTCAACCTGCTGCGAATGCTGAAAACCTCATGCGCTCGCGATTCAGTGCTTTTTCTCTAGGCTTAAAGGATTATTTAGTCACTAGCTGGCATATTTCAACACGTCCAGAACAACTAGAATTAGACCAAACGACTCAATGGAAACGCTTAGAAATAATCAGCGCCAATAACGATGCTGAAAAAGGCCAAGTACATTTCAAAGCCTACTATCAAGAACAGGACGAGTGGCATTTACTGGAAGAAACATCATCCTTCCTTTTTGAGCAAGGTCACTGGTTCTATCACAGCGGCAACTACCAACCTCAAATACTTAAACCCCAGCGCAATGATAGTTGCCCTTGTGGCAGTGGCAAAAAATTCAAAAAATGCTGTCTATAGAAACTGCATTCAAAAGAGAGAGAATTGAACTAATTGCGATATTCATCTCTAATCAGGGGTAGATAAGTTAGAGGTCACAAGGATACGGCGCATGAATACTCAGAAACAAGTTCAAGATTATTACGGAAAGCAATTGCAAGGCAGTGACGATTTAAAAACCAATGCCTGCTGTGATCCTGCAAGCATGCCAGAATACATCAAGCCCATTCTTGCCAAGATTCACCCAGAAGTCGATAGTCGTTATTATGGCTGCGGCTTAGTAATCCCACCTCAATTAGAAGGGCTAAAAATACTGGACTTAGGTTCAGGGGCAGGCCGCGATGCCTATTTGCTCTCAGCCTTAGTGGGTGAACACGGAAAGGTTATTGGTGTTGATATGACTCCAGAACAACTGGTAGTTGCTAATGAATACAAAACCTTTCATGCCAATCAATTCCAATTATCACAGCCAAATGTTGAATTCATCCAGGGTTATTTAGAGTCACTAGACACTTTGGGATTGGAAGAAGGCAGTTTTGATATCATCGTCTCAAACTGTGTATTGAACCTTTCAACTGACAAGCTGGCAGTTTTGAAAAGCGCCTTCAAGTTATTAAAACCTGGAGGTGAGTTCTATTTCTCAGATGTTTATGCCGATCGCCGAATCCCAACACACTTACAAAATGACCCAGTACTCTACGGTGAATGCTTAAGTGGTGCACTCTATTGGAATGATTTCCTTAATTTGAGCAAACAGGCGGGGTTCTTAGACCCAAGACTCGTCAATGATCGGCCTTTGACGATTGAAAATGCCAAACTAGAAGCCAAAGTCGACCCCATTAAATTTTATTCAGCAACGTACCGCTTATTCAAGATCTCTGAGCTCGAATCCGATTGTGAAGATTATGGACAAGCCGTTAAATATTTAGGAGGCATCGCAGAAAGCGATCGCTATTTTGACCTTGATGGCCATCATCGCTTTCAGAAAGGCAAGGTGGAGGCTGTTTGTGGAAATACCTTAAGGATGCTTCAAGATACTCGCTTTAACCCTTATTTCGAGTTCTACGGCGACTGGAAGCAACATTTTGGCTTGTTTGAAGGCTGCGGTAAGCAATTACCTTTTAACGCGCAACAAGTTGACCTGAGCTGTTGTTAAGCAGCTCAGTCCTATCACAACCGTATGCCTTGGTTTAGTCGCGCTTCATACCACGCTGAATCATGGCGACTGTCATCAATACAGAACCCAATACTGATAATAACAGCATGCTATTCACCCAAAGGGTATGACGGGCATAATAAGGTGAATGCAAATCCTGCTCACCAGTAACGCACTTTTCTAGATCAAAGTCGTAACTTAAGCCCTGTTCTAGGCAATCATTAACGATGGATAATTCCCACCCATATTGACTTAATAAGAAGATCACAGGCAGTGAAAATATTATTGAACCCCAACGCATCATACTTTTTTACCCCTTTTCTCGCACTTTAACTTGACATTATGCGCTAATCTTTTCATCGTATACGCTATCTCCAATGTCCGTTTTACAATAACAAACAGGCACTTATAGCCATATGAAGCAAATATTAATAGCAGCAACACTCGTTCTAGGTATGCATGCACATGCAGCAACAGAAGATTTAGATGGGCTGCTCAAAAAAATCGAAGCTGATATCAGCGCTCAACGATTAGCTAAACCTGCCGGTAATAACGCTCTGGAGCGTATTGATACCTTTAGGGCTCAGGCGCCATTCGATTTTCGAATTACCCCCCTCATCTTCAAGTTCGGCGAATCCTACGTGTCTTTGGCCAATAAAGCCATTGATAAAAAGAAATACAGCCAAGCTCAGGGTTACCTTGATATTGCATGGCAAGTAGCCGCGTTAACCCCCGGGTTAGAGGCAACTCAAGAGAAAAATGACAAATTAAGTGGTGGCAAAGCCAGCACTAAAAAAGTCAGTAAAAAAGGGCCTAGTGCCGCTGAAATCAAGAAGCAAAAAGCATTAGCCGCTGCCGCCAAAGCTGAAAAGAAGCGTCTTGATGCCGAGCGTAAGAAAAAAGCCAATGCTGATAAAAAAGCCAAAGCAAACGCCAAGAAGAAAGCCGATGCTGATAGAAAAGCTAAACAGGAAGCTGAACGTAAACGTCGTTTAGCCAATGAGAAGTTGCAAAAGCAAAAAGCTCAAGCCTCAAAAGATAAGTCTCAGAAGCAGAAACTGGCCAAGCAACTAGCGGAAGCGGAAGCAGAAAAATCTCGCCTTGAAGCACTGGCGAAGAAAAAATCTCAGCAAGCCCAGAAAAAAGCCGAAAAACCTGCCCCCGTCGCAAAAGTAGCAGTTGTTAAAAAGCCAAAGCCAGCCGCCATTAAGCTAGGTAAGGCAACGCCTATTGGTAAAGGAACTGAAACTTCTTCCGCTATCGCCAGCTACCCGCTGCCACAAGATAAAATTTCGAATCGAGATCGTGGAATCAGCCAAGACTTAGTCCCTATTTGTAAAGCCATTATCGATAATGAAGCTTCAATTGTATTACATGCAAACAGTAAAGCGGACTATCGCTGGCTTACAGTACGTCTAACGCTCTGTACTCGCCGTTTAGATCCTGGCTTCCGCCTACGTCATAGTTATCAGGTAGTAGAGTCTACAGAAGCATTTATGACCCTACACCCTGCTCGTAGTACCGCTCTAATCGGCAACTTGGATTAATAACCCAGTGACGCCATGATCATCGTTGTTGTTAATCCTTAACACAGCGATGATCAGCTTAATCCTGATAATCTGAAAACATCCCCATCAAAGCGTCTTTTTCATCACTGCTAACATTCTGATCCGCTTCTGGTTCTGATATAATCGCGGCAAAGCACACTTGATTTCTACCTGAGTCTTTTGCTCGATATAAACACTGATCTGCCGCTTTAATTAACTCAGCAGCATCTCCTTGCTCATGGGCTAAGCGAACAGATAGACCAATGCTCGCCGTTACTTTTAATATTTCTTCACCTACTTCAATCTCACAACCTTCAATCAACTCACGTAAGCGTTCAGCAACCTGACTGGCTAAAAGCAAACTAGTAGAAGGTAGGATGACGACAAATTCTTCACCCCCATATCGACATTGAATATCCAGCTGACGAGTGACTTGCTTAATTAGACGAGCCGTCAATTTTAATACTTGGTTGCCGACTTCATGTCCCCAATTGTCGTTTACTTGTTTAAAATGATCGAGATCGATCATCATCAAAGAGGTAGGAATCGATGTTCTTAGCGTTCGTTCAAGTTCTATATCCAGAGCACTACGAAAGTGCCTGACATTAAATAAGCCTGTAAGAGGGTCAGTAATAACTTGCTCACGCAATGCCAATATTTCATCAGCCCAAGGGTTATATAAACCACACTTCGGACAATCAAACTGTTGCGAGGTAAAGACCCTATTTGGTGATGACTGCTTCGTAACAGGCGATACAGAGGATATTGAGGGTTGTGTTCTTGAAGCCATGTTTTCCAGCTCAAACTATTATTATTCCAATCTAGTGAATAAGTTTAGTGGAAACTGAGAAAAACAGAGGGCTTTTTCAGGTTTTTATCTAGATTTATTCTTTCGGCAAGCCTTGTTGCTTAATCGCGTTCTGCCAAGCATCATCCGTATTAAGTAGACTGTATACTTGATAATCAATCCATTTGCCTTCAAATTCCATGAAGTCGGACAACTGGCCATCATGATTAAAGCCAAAAGCCAGTGCTAGATCCGTAGAGCTTGTATCTTCAGCTAACAGGTTCCATTCCAAGCGATGCAAAGACAAGTCTTCATAAGCCAAGGTCGCCACAGCATAAACCAGCTCCGCCAATATCGCCTGAGTTTTATAGTCAGCAAAGATATCGACTTGTAGCTGAGCACTGGCGCTCACCCAGTTAAACTTCTTTAAACTTAAGCGTGCGATGACCTTACCGGTCGCTTTTTCTTCGACTAACCAGAAGGCGGCCTCTTTCGCTTCAAACTGCATCACCATTCGGCGTGCTTCATCCATCGCTTGCGCTTCAACTACCATAGGGTTCTTAGGGTGATATTTAACCACACTATCCTTACTTAGCAGTGCATAGATATTAGGAATGTCTTCTTCATGAGAGAAACGAACATAATAATGTTCTGTATTCAAATTCCAGTTCATGACGACTCTCCTAGAGAAACAGATTCCAAAATACGGTTAAAGACTAAAATATCGCTAAATTCAGTTTGGCTGGTTCGCCTAAAGTCGCGTAAACACGCTTGTTGATTAAAACCAACCGACTGAATCACTTCAATCATAGATTCATCACCCGTAGGTAGACAGTGGAAAGAAAAGTTTCTCAGATGATATTTCTGAGCAAGGAAATCAATGCCCGCAGATAAAGCATCAGCCTGCTGAACTGCTGTGATCGGTGGTAAAACATCCAACCGCATCAGTGTTTTTAGCGAGGTCGGCTGCCAGTCATAGAGGCTGAGCATTCCCTGCATTTGACCATCAACTTCAATCGCCCACATCAAACCGCGCTGAGTCGCTGCCATCTGGACTGAAAGATCGATCATTCTTTCAGCATGTTCTTTACTAGCCGTCTCACTCTGGCCTGCCAAAGTTTGCTTTTGATAAATTTTAACAATGGAATCGACGTCTGACTTATCTAACGGGCGTAATTGACCACCGTTAAAATCAACGTTAGCAACAAATTTCATGAGGGTTGATACCTAGAATGTGCATTTTAAGGCGCACATTCTAGCATTGGCGAAAGTGATCTGCGATAAGGTTTACCCTCAGACAGATTTTAATTAGGGTAAATTATTCGTGAGGGAACAAATTTAACACGGATCCGTCAGCGGTATTCAAAGCATTGACTTTATAAGTCAGGCTAGCGTCCAAACAATCTGTCGTGCAGGATATTTCAGTCACGGGCAAATAGCCTCCTTGTAAAATTCCCGTACTGAAAAGTGATGCATTACTCATATAATCAACGAAATTGGTAGTAACTCCAGAGTCTCGGATTAGTTCTACCGTAATCGCACCACTAGCATCACTAAAGTCAACAGCTAATACCGCGTTATTGTCTTCATTAAAGTGTGCATCAAGCTGCAGAAAGTGCCAAATTTTATCCGTCGCAAGCGGCGCTGTATTCGGCATCAATAAGTGGTCAGCTACATAATCACTCGTTACAAAGTGTTTAATCCATAAAGTATTATTTTCTCTAATTTTCACATACACTTGGTTATTAATTGAGTACCAAAGGCTACGACTACTTTGGCTATCAGCAACAAAATCCAATGCCGCTACATCGTCCCATACCTGTGATACATGATCCCAACGCTTAAAGCGATGCCAGTATTGGGTAGATTGTTCACCAGCGCCATCTAACGTATCCACTTCGATAGCGAACATTCCCTCAACCCAAAGAGAGCTATCATCAACAACCAATTTCCTGAAGCCTAAAAAGGTTTCACTCGGCTCTGCTTCCTCATTTTGTTGCAAAAATGGCTGCGCTGCTGATAAAACTTGGCTAGAGATTTTATAACTGAATAAGCTCGCAGTTTGATGTTGAGTATAATAAAGATAATCTCCTGCCATCATTAACCAGTCCTCATTAGAAAATGAAGGCAAGGTATAAAGCGGAGCCTCAGGCAAGACATAGTCATTTTGTTGTAATACAAAATTGAGAGTATCCAACGCGGATAAGTGATATACCTTATTTCCAATGCGCAATAGTAGGCTACCATCAGCATATTGCTGGGCAGACCAAGTATCAGTGACATTAACGAAATCGACTAAATTAATAGTATTGCCTGCACACAAAGAGGGTCGTAAAAAGCTCAATACTGGTACTAATTCAGTTTCTGATTTTTGACTGCTTTGTAGGTTACCCAGCCAGTTACCAGCAGTATCATAAATAGCACTGCCTTTATTCAATGCAAAATTTGGTAGAAGATTCATATCATCTTCTACCGTTAAACTTAAATCGACCTTCCTATTTACATCGCAGTTTTTACCGGCCAAATTGCTTTCAATCTGCAGATTCAATTCGGCCATATTGGTTAATGATCGCTGCTGTTGAAGCGCCTCACAAACCTCATGACCTGTTAAATCGGCATTCGAAACTGGGTCTAGGGTACCTGTCAGAGTATTGGCAAATTGAATTTTATTAGCGGTTAACCAAAAGCCACTATTTTGCTGACGCCAAGACGATAAGTCGGAGCCTGATATGTACTGATAAGGCGTAACATCTTCAAATTTAGCAAGCTCTAAGGTACTAGAGGTCCCATCAGCTAATTTATAAGCGTGAGTTGTATTGTTGTCTGATTGATAGAAAAGATACTCAGCACTGCTATTGGGACGCGTTGCCGGCTGAGCTGGGCTGTAGCCTTCGACACAATAGCCATCTTCCGGAATAGGAAAAGCCGGTTCGACTGTATCGGTATCTGTCTCTGTTTCGGTCTCTGTTTCGGTCTCTGTTTCGGTCTCTGTTTCAGTATCTATAGAGCTATCATCCGGTAAAGAAATTAACTCTTCTTTCTCGCTATTCCCTTCACAAGCAGATAAAAATAGTGCCTAGATTAATAGTAAAAGTTTTAAAGGCATAAAAGTCTCGATTATTGTTATTCTTAAGCGACGATTGTTCTTCTAGATCTTACCTTGAACAGACAGAGTATTCAGTAAAGAATCAGCAAAGCTAAGATTTCAGCAGCTGAATATTAGACATACTGTGCAGCAGCCCAGCCACTAGCCCAAGCCCATTGAAAATTGAAGCCGCCTAAATGCCCCGTCACATCCAGTACCTCACCGATGAAATATAAACCGGGTTGATTTTTAGCCATCATGGTTTTAGAACTAACTTCATCAGTATCAATACCGCCTAAGGTCACTTCAGCCGTACGATAACCCTCAGTCCCTGAGGGCGACAACTGCCAAGCATTAAACTGTGCAGCGATGATATCCATTTGCTCAGCATTCAGTTCCGCTAACGTCTGCGGCATTTCAGCTAAAAAATGTTCAACTAGCTGTTCAGACATTTTTTGCGTCAACCATTGAGCAATGAATTTCTTTAAAGAAAGCTTAGGGCGCTCGTGTTGAGTTTCCCGTAGTACTTGCGCCAGTTCGATATCCGGTAACAAATTAATCGTGAGGCTATCTCCCGCCTGCCAATAAGAAGATATTTGCAAGATTGCAGGTCCACTTAATCCACGATGGGTAAACAACATATTGCCGCGAAAGCTTTTTTCATTACACTCCAATGTCACTTCGCAAGAGCTTCCCGATAGTTCAGTACAAACAGCTTTCAATTGGTTCGTAATAGTAAAAGGCACTAAGCCAGCGCGGGTTTTATAGGTCTTTAATTGAAACTGCTCTGCGACCTGATAACCAAAACCTGTAGCACCGAGTGTTGGAATCGATAATCCCCCCGTAGCAATCACTAAAGATTCACATTCAAATTGTTGCTTCTCTGTGATTAGCTGATAATTACTATCAACGGGAAGTTCATCACCTTCTTGCTTTGAAACATCCTTAATGGCATTGATTGTGGTATTTAGCTGGACTTTAACGCCCGCTTGCTCACACTCAGCCAATAACATTTCCAGAATATCGCTGGATTTATTATCACAAAATAATTCACCCAATTGCTTTTCATGATAAGGAATTCCATGTTTATCAACCAAAGCAATGAAATCCCATTGTGTATAGCGGCTTAGGGCACTTTTACAAAAGTGCTGGTTATGACATAAATAACGATCCGGCTCGACATAATAATTAGTAAAATTACAACGGCCGCCACCCGACATAAGAATTTTTTTACCGGCCTTGTTTGCATGATCTAAGACTAAAACAGAACGTCCTCGTTGACCGGCAATGGCTGCACACATAAGACCTGCCGCACCGGCACCAAGAATAATTACATCGTATTGCACAGCGTTCACCATTTGAATTTGTATCTGTGTAGAAATATAGAAGGGGCTAAACGAGGCTAAACTAAGACTCTTTAGCCAATAGTCTTTTTACCGGACCATAGGTTTTACGATAGATTTCGCAAGGCCCTAATTTCTCTAGTGCCTCAATATGCGCTTTAGTCGGATAGCCTTTATGTTTGGCTAAACCATAACCTGGATATTGCTCATCTAGGGCAATCATTTCATGGTCGCGCTGAACCTTGGCTAAGATTGACGCAGCACTAATCGCGGCGACTAAAGCATCGCCCTTAATAATTGCAGCACCAGGCATATCTAATTCAGGTAAGCGGTTGCCATCAATTAATGCGTATTCTGGCTGAACATCCAGCCCACGAACTGCACGAGTCATTGCCAACATCCTGGCGTGCAGAATATTAATGGTATCAATTTCTTCGACACTCGCGCGGGCGATACAATAGCTTAGCGCTTTTTCTTTAATCTCAGGAAACAAAGCTTCACGTTTCTTTTCGCTTAGCTTTTTAGAATCGTTTAACGCTTCAATGGGGTTATTCGGATCAAGGATAACGGCTGCCGCAACCACATCACCACATAATGGACCCGCTCCTGCTTCATCAACGCCACAATAAACAATGAGCTGCTCTAATAGCTGAGCTTCTACTTCCGTTGCAACATTGAACTCTGCCGCTAAATCTCGCTCAGTCATTAACCATCATCCGAACGTGAAGAGTCGAACTCTGAAACAGGCTTAGATTTAGCCCCTTGCAACAAATTAACCACAGCGTTTGCTGCTTGTTCGTTGGCATCTCGTTTCAATTGCTTATGAATGAAGAGAAAAGTCTCCTGTAGCTGATGAATTAAACTCTCGTCTTCAATTCTTTCATTTACCGCTTGCGCTAGATTTTCAGCCGTTGCTTGATCTTGTAATATTTCAGGCACAACCTCACGGCCCGCTAATAAATTTGGCAGAGAAATAAAATCCTGCTTCAATAATCGGCGCATAATTCTGTAAGTGATTGGCGAAACGATATAACTGACAATCATAGGTTTCTTAAGCAGCATACCTTCCAATGTCGCCGTTCCTGACGCTAACAGTATGACATCTGCAGCTTGCATGCAGGTTTTAGAATTGCCATCGACGACCTCAATTTTTACATTGGGATTCATCTCTTTAATTAGCTGTTCGACCTGCTGCATACGAACTTTATTAGCCGCAGGTAATATAAATCGTACATGAGGGTTATGCTTAAAAACTAATTCCGCTGTTTGAATAAAAACCGGCGCTAGTTTTTCAACTTCACTGCCACGACTGCCCGGCATCAGACAAACAACTTTCTCATCAGCATCCAGGTGAAAAGCGTGACGAGCATCTTCCGCACGATTTTCAAAGGGAATACTATCGGCTAAATTATGGCCAACAAAAGTAACAGGCACATCATGCTGCTGATAAAATTTTGCTTCGAAAGGAAACAAGGTCAGCATCAGATCTACGGATTTTTTGATTTTATGAATTCGGTTCGAACGCCAAGCCCAAACAGAGGGACTAACATAATGAACTGTTTTAATACCCGATTGCTTTAATTTGTATTCAAGCTGGGTATTAAATTCTGGTGCATCGATACCAATAAACACATCAGGTGGATTCTTTTGCCAGTATTTCACCAGCTTTTTACGAACTTTTAGCAGCTCAAATAACCGACCGAGTATTTCAACCAGTCCCATCACAGCCAAGCGTTCCATGGCAACAAAAGACTTAAAACCTTCTGCCTCCATCAAAGGCCCACCAATACCTTCGAAGGTGGCTTCCGGGTATTGTTTCTTCAAGGCTTTCATCAAGCCTATTCCTAACATATCCCCAGAGGTTTCACCGACAACGATTGCAATGCGCATTAGCGAATAATACCGCGCGTTGCTTGCTCGATCGATTCTAGTAATACTTGAACCGCTGTATCTTGCTCAGCCAAAACTTTAATCTCAGTTATGGCTTCTTCTAAGGTCAAGGTTTGACGATAAAGCGCTTTATACGCTTTACGCAGCAACTGAATAGATGCTTTTTCAAATCCACGACGCTTCAAACCTTCGATATTAATACCATGGGGCTCAACCGGATAGCCATTACAAATCACATAGGCAGGAATATCTTTTAATACCACTGAACCAGCACCCGACATCGCGTGACTACCAATTTTGCAAAATTGATGTACTTGGGTTGCACCGCCTAAAATAACGTAATCACCAATGTGTACGTGACCTGCTACATTCGTATCGTTGGCTAAGATACAGTTATCGCCCAACATCACATCATGAGCGATATGAACATTAACCATGAACAGATTATTGCTGCCAACTTGGGTCAGGCTATTATCTTGAGTCGTACCACGGTGGAAGGTACACGCTTCACGAATAATATTATTATCACCGATAATAAGCTCAGTTGGCTCATCGGCATACTTCTTATCCTGGCACTCTTCGCCAATGGATGAAAATTGGAAGATTTTGTTATTCTTGCCAATTTTAGTTGGCCCTTTAATAATAACATGGGGCCCAATCACTGTTCCTTCACCGATTTCTACACCTGGTCCAACCATGGACCAAGGACCAATCTCAACACCTTCAGCAACGATAGCGCTAGGGTCAACTACGGCTCTCGGATCAATCATCGCTATATATCCTTCTCTGCACAGGTAATTTCGGCACAACAGACGACATTACCATCAACGCGGGCACGACAAGAAAACTTCCAGATTCCGCGCTTATTATTGACATATTCAGCTTCTAAATTCAGCTGATCACCGGGTACAACGGGTTTTTTAAAGCGCACATGATCAGCGCCAGCAAAATAATAACTGGTTTTCGCCGTACGTTTATCACCCAACATATGTAACCCTAAAATCCCAGCAACCTGTGCCATAGATTCTACGATTAAAACACCCGGCATAATCGGGTGCTGTGGAAAATGACCATTAAAAAACTCTTCATTAATGGTGACATTTTTGATGGCTTGAATGCTTCCAACATCCGGCCCATCAATGTCAATACTATTCACACGATCTACCATTAAAAATGGATAACGGTGAGGGAGTAACTCTTTAATACCTTGCACATCCAAAGCTGGCATCAGTTTCACCTATTGATTCTTTTCTAATGTTTTTAATCGTCTAGCCATATCATCTAGCTGACGAAAGCGAGTCGCACTCTTGCGCCATTCTTTGGCGGGCATTATCGCCGTACCCGATGAATAAGCACCCGGCTCTTTAATTGATTTAGAAACTAACGTCATACCGGTGATATGAACACCATCTGTTAACTCTAAATGACCAGCAATACCAACACCACCGGCAATCGTACAGTTTTTTCCAAGTATAGTACTACCTGCAATACCTGATGTAGCTGCAATGGCACAACAATCACCAATGACTACATTATGAGCAATCATTATTTGGTCGTCGAGCTTCACACCATTGCCAATTTGGGTATGCCCTAAAGCACCGCGGTCAATGGTGGTATTTGCCCCAACCTCGACATCATCACCAAGACGAACGCCGCCTAACTGAGCTATTTTGACCCAATTGCCGGCATCCGGCGCAAAGCCAAAACCGTCAGCCCCCAAAACACAGCCTGAATGGAGAATGCAGTTATTACCGATCACAACATCGTGATACATCACAACATTAGCGTGTAGAAGGCAGTTATCCCCGACAATCGAATGATCACTAATAACACTATTTGCACCAATGCGGCTGCCAGCGCCAATTTGAACAGACTCGCCGATAACTACGTTGGCGGCAATAGAAACACCTTCTCCAAGCTCAGCACTTTCAGCAATAACAGCTGACGGATGAATCGCTATGGGTTGTTCAGGTAGGTTATTGAATAATTGTGACAACTTGGCAAATCCTACATAAGGATTATTCATAACCAATACAGGGACAGGAGATTCTTCTTGCAGATCTGGATGCAAGATTACCGCAGCAGCTTGCGTATCGACTAACTGCTTACGGTAACTTGGGTTAGCTAAAAATGAGATTTGATCACTTTCCGCTAACTCTAATGTGGCAATACCCGACACTAATAATTGATCATCTTTGGCGACCAAGGTTGCGCCAATTTTTTCAGCAATCTCTGCCAGAGTGATAGCTATTTGTGCCATAGTAATTATTTGCCTTTTTTAACGTCTGTAAATCGTAGCAATTATTTAGCGTTTAATTTTTCAAGTAAAAGCTTAGTAATATCAGTACCAGGACCGTTATAGATAACCATTTCTGGACGTACGACTAGATCGTATTTCTTTTCATCAATAATGGCTTTCAATGCAGTTTGCATTTTGGGTTCCATCGCTTGTGCTAACAGCTGCAATTCTTGTTGCTCAGCTTTTTGCATGTTTTGACGGTGAAACTTATAAGTCGTTGCTTTCTCTTCAAAGCTATTTTTTAACTTACGGCGTTCTTCATCACTCATAACTTCGCCATCTTTAGCGATTTTATCTTGAATACCTTTTAATTCAGTTTCTAACTTAGTAATGGTATCAATATCACTTTGCTTCGCTGCACGAAACTTCTCAACGGCGACTTTGGCTTCATCCGATGCTAAAACAGCACGCTGCATATCAACAACTGCAATCTTCATTTCAGCTTGTGCAAATGATGCCGTCATGGCTAATAAGGCTATTTGTAAAAAACGCATAATGTTATCTTCCTGTTGTTATTACTGTTATTACTATTATTAATTTTTTAAAGTTAAGAGTTAAAATACTTGCCCAAGAGAGAATTCGAACCCTTCAGTACGATCATCTTTCTTATCATTTAATGGGAAAGAATAGGTAAAGGTTAAAGGACCAATCGCCGTTACCCAAGTAACGCCAACACCAGTACTTAAACGCAATTCTGATAAATCTACACCCTCTTTACAAAACGGGTGACTGGTAAAACTAGGCAACTCACTATCACTAGGCGAGTAACACTGATCACTATAAACATTACCGGCGTCTAAAAAGACAACACTGCGTAATGAACTACGATCTTCTACAAATGGGAATGGGAAGATAAACTCAGTACTACCTTCTACTAAAATATTTCCACCCAAGGCCGTTGCACTTTCAACATAAGCAGGGGCTTGAGTAATCGATCCATTACTCGGGTCAGTAACATAAACTGGATCATATCCACCAGAGTTAACAGCACGAATAACATCACCGTCCGCATTTTGATAATAAATATTACTTGGAGCGCCATCAACAACAACCGGACGCCCTAGCGCATCGGTTTCAAAAACAGGATTACCATCCGCATCGGTTTCTACCAGATCAACTAAATTATATTCAGGCAAACCTTGTGGACCTAAAGAGCTGGTACGGAAACCACGAACAGAACCTACACCACCCGCGCGGAAGTTCTTGAAGAAAGGAAGTTTATCTATGTCACCATAACCATTGCCATAGCCTAATTCGGTACGGAAACGCAAAGCCCAATCAACATCAAATGGAATGTAATAATCTGCTTTATAACCAAATTTATAATAAGTCAGATCACTGCCTGGAATAGCCAAATCAAAAGAAAGACTTTGCTGAGCACCATCAGTTGGGAATAAACCGCGGTTTAAATTAGACCACTTCCAACTAGCACCAAACGAGTATTCACGAAAGTGATCACCATTATCAGCAATAAAATCTGAAATTTCTGCCGGTACGGTATTGCCTTCAAACATATCCGTTTCAGAGGCACCTAAAGTAAAGGATAAACGCTCGCGATTACTGATTGGATAACCGAACGTCACATTACCACCTAAGGTATTAGTCTGATAATCACTGGTGAATGATTGGCTAGAGAAATCGGTTTTTCGATAAAATAGATTAAAACCACGACTTACACCATCAATCGTATAATAAGGGTCATGGAAAGAGAAATTATAAGATTGAACTGTACTGTTCTTTTGCAGCGCTAACGACATACGGTTACCCGTACCTAAAAAGTTATTCTGACTGATACTAGTACCGACAATAAAACCACTATCACCGGCGTAACCGACGTTAAAGTTTAAGCTGCCGCTCAACTGTTCTTCAACACTATAATTTACATCAATCAGATCATCAGCACCGGCCACCGCAGGCGTTTCAACATTCACACCCTTAAAGAAACCCAATTGATTCAGGCGTTTTTTACCTGCTTCAATTTTATTGGTAGAAGCCCAACCACCTTCCATTTGTAGCATCTCTCGACGTAATACTTCATCTAAGGTACTTTCATTACCGGCAAAATTAATCCGTCGAACATAAGTACGCTTACCCGGCTCAACAAAGAAAGTGATATCAACTAACTTATTATCATCATCAATCTTCGGGATGCCATCAACTTTAGCAAAGGTATAACCATCATTACCCAAACGCTTAATCATTAAATCACTCGTGAGCGTCACTTTCTGACGAGAGAATATGTCTTCTTCTTTAATAATATAGAAACGCTCTAGTTCTTCTTCAGGCAATACGAGGTCACCGGCCAATTTCAATTCCCGTACGCTATAGATATCACCTTCACTGACGTTAATCGTGATGTAGACACCTTTTTTATTCGGTGAAACAGAAACTTGAGTTGATTCAATGTTAAAGCGAATATAGCCGCGGTTTAGATAATAAGAGCGTAATGTTTCTAAATCACCCGATAATTTTTCACGGGCATACTTATCATCGCTCGCATACCAAGACCAAAAGTTACTGGTTTGTAATTGGAACGCTTTTAATAATTCTTCATCTGAAAAAGCGCTATTGCCGACGATATTAACATGTTGAATAGATGCAATAGTCCCTTCATCTACTTGAATTACTAACCCGACACGGTTGCGTGGCAAGGCTGTCACTTCCGTTTTAATATTCGCGTCATAACGTCCTTGAGCAACATACTGACGCTCTAACTCTAAAGAGATGCGTTCAAGAGTAGATCGCTTGAAAACTAAACCTTCAGCAAGACCAGATTGCTTTAAACCATCTTTTAAAGCCTCACTGGTGATCGCCTGATTTCCTTTAATCTCCAGCTGAGTAATTGTCGGTAATTCAACGACTTGTACAATAAGTACACTACCGTCTCGCTTTAATACGATATCGTTAAAGAGAGCCGTTTTAAATAAACGTTTTGATGCCGTTGCCATGCGTTGACTATCAATGCTATCACCTACATTGATCGAAAAAGCTTCAAACACTGTGCCGGCTGAAATACGTTGCAAGCCCTCCACACGAATGTCACTGACGACAAAAGATTCTGCGGCAGCAAGCTGACTAAAGGCTGCCAAAATAAAGCTTAAAAACAAAACTCGCATATGCGATTCAATTCCAAAAATTAGGCCACTATTAACTGTCTGTGATACAGAACTATAAGCGGCTGATGTCATTATAAAAAGCGATAACCATGAGACTCATCAACAGTACCATGCCAACCTGTAAAGCCATTAGCTGAGTTTTCTCAGATAACGCCTTACCTCGAATTGCCTCAATGCCATAGAACAAAATATGACCACCATCCAATACCGGAATGGGAAGAAGATTTAATACACCTAACGAAACACTTAATAAGGCCAAAAATCCGATAAAGGCTTGCAAACCATTACTCACCGAAGAGTCCGCTACTTTAGCAATCGTAATCGGTCCACTCAAGTTCTTGACCGAAAGATCACCTAAAATCATCTTCCACAGCGACTCTAAAGTAAAAACGACAAGCTGCTGGGTCTTTATACTGGCTTGAATGAGCGCATCAACAGGCCCTAGCTGAGTTTCAGCAATCCAATCTTTCGGCACTTCAGGAATGGCCGAAGCTGCAATTCCAGCTCCTACATAACCAATTTCCTTACCATTATCTAAGGATTTAACACCGGGAACCAATTGTAAGGTCTTATCAATACTTTCACGCTGAATAAATAAATCCATTGTTTGATTAGGATTCTCGCGCACTAAAGTTACCCATTCGCGCCAGTCTACAACTTCCGTCATATTGCCATCAACTAAAATAGCGACAACTTTATCTCCGCTAATCAATCCTGATTGCTGAGCAGCAGCACCCTCAACAACCTCACCGATAATCGCTTCGATGGCCAATTGGCGGGGACGTATACCTAATGCTTTCATCGGATCGGGCGCTTCTTGATCCGTTAACCAGTTTTTAATTTCAAACGTTAAATCCCGCGACTGCTGATTAACATCAACCACTTGCATTGGAACCTGTGTCGTTTCACCGATATAAGAAATTAACTGCCACGAAACTTCTTGAAAACTATCAACACTCACGTCGCCAATCGCTACAATACGATCGCCCGCTTGTAAACCTTGCTCGTAGGCTGGGGTATTTTCTTCAACCGTACCGATAACTGGAACTAGGCCAGAAATTCCCATGATAAAAAGCGACCAATAAGCCAGAACCGCAAAAATGAAGTTTGCAATGGGACCTGCGCTGGCAATCGCAATACGCTGCCACACACTTTTTTGATTGAATGCATAAGGTAAGTCTTCAGCTTTTACTTCACCTTCACGCTCATCCAGCATTTTCACATAGCCACCCAATGGAATAGGAGCAATAGAAAACTCGGTTCCCAGCTTATCGGTATAAGACCAAAGAGGCTTACCAAAACCGACAGAGAACCTAAGTACTTTAACGCCACAACGGCGAGCGACCCAGAAATGACCAAATTCATGGATCACGACTAAGATACTAATGGCTAATATAAAAGACAGTAAGGTACTCATAATCTGTATTTAGGCATCCAGTCGATAATTAGTTAATAATGCGTTAGCTTGAGTTCGCGCCCAATCATCAGCCTCAAGCACATCTTGCAAACAGGTTATGTTTTGCTCAGGGCAAACCTGAACGACTTGCGCAATCAATTCTGGGATAGCTAAAAAGCTAATTTGTTCCGCTAAAAACGCAGCAACGGCAATTTCATTAGCCGCATTCAATACAGCAGGAAAAATGCCCCCACGCTCAAAGGCGTCTTTTGCCAAGTTTAAACAAGGGAAAGTTTGATGATCCGGCTGAGTGAAATCCAAACGCGCAATTTCAAATAAATCTAACGATTTAACTCCTGCATCAATACGTTCTGGCCACGCCATACCATAAGCAATAGGAGTTCGCATATCAGGCTGTCCAAGTTCGGCTATAACCGAGCCATCGCTATATTGCACCATAGAGTGAATGACGCTTTGCGGATGGACGACGACTTGAATTTGATCGGCACGGCAATTAAATAAGAAGCAAGCTTCAATTAACTCCAAGCCTTTATTCATCAAGGTGGCGGAATCAACTGAAATTTTAGCCCCCATTGACCAATTAGGATGAGCAACAGCCTGGGCTGGAGTGACATCCGCTAATTCAGTTTTCGTTTTATTTCTAAAAGGACCACCGGAAGCCGTTAATAAGATTTTTTCGATGCCGTGCTGTGAAAAATCACCACTATAGTCCGCAGGCAGACTTTGAAAAATGGCATTATGCTCACTATCAATCGGTAATAACTGGGCGTTATTATCACGGATGGCCTGCATAAATAATGGTCCAGCCATAACCAGTGCTTCTTTATTGGCTAGCAATACACGCTTACCGGCTTCCGCCGCTGCTAGCGTAGGCACAAGGCCTGCTGCTCCGACAATAGAAGCCATGACCATATCAACTTCCGGTGCAGAGGCGACTTCGGCAAGTCCCTTTTCTCCGACAAGAACAATACAGCCTTGAGCATCTTGAGCTAATAAAAGTTCTGCTTTTTGCTTAGCCTCAACAGAAGGAACTACGATATAACGAGAGGAAAATTCAATCGCTGCAGCAACCAACTCAGCTATACGAGAAAAGCCCGTTAACGCATAAACACGATAACGAGCAGGATGGCGGCGAATTACATCTAGGGTACTGCTACCGATGGAACCTGTTGCCCCTAATACGGTAATCCATTGACTCATTATTGCTCGCTCATCATAAAAATATAACGCACTGGCTAACGAACAGCTTACGCTGCAAGTTGCCAACCTAAGAACATCATAAAGAAAGCAAAAACAGGTACTGCCGAAGCCATACTATCAATACGATCTAATACACCACCGTGGCCCGGTAATAACTGAGAGCTGTCTTTTATTCCGCGGTGACGTTTCATCATGCTTTCAACTAAATCCCCCATTACCGAGATAATCGCAGTAATAAACGTGATGATGGCTAATAAAGTAAAGTCATCCACACTCATTGGGCGTAGCCATTGATTGACACAAACTGAAAATATAATCGCAATCAAACCCGTTGTCGCTAAACCACCCCAGAAACCGGCCCAAGATTTACCTGGGCTCACATTCGGTGCCAGCTTTGCATTACCCCAGGTTTTTCCTGCGAAGTAAGCACCGGTATCTGCTCCCCAGATTAGAAGCATGACATAAACGATAATCAAAGCACTATGCTCTTGACTCTTTAATGTCATAAAACCAACCCACATTGGAATCAAAACAAAGAAACCTAAAACGGCACGCACTGGCTTAGCTTGCCATAATGATACCTTTTTAGGGTATTGAATAACCAATAGGCATGCAATTAACCACCAAGCAGCGCCTGCGGCTAATACAGTGACATGAAGCTCCGGATCGGAATGCATAAAGTATCCCGTCACCAATACAGATAATGCCATCACAGCAGCATAAGCGATGCGTACTGCGGGAGACGTGTAGCCTGATAGATTAGCCCACTCCCAAGCCGCGACCGTGACGATAAAACCAATAAAATAGGCAAACTGCTCTATCGGTAAAAAGAAAATGCCGCCAATCATAAGAGGCGCTAATATTAATGCTGTAATGATGCGTTGCTTAAGCAATCTACTACCCTTCCGTTAACTGATCATCAGTCCGTCCAAAGCGCCTAACTCGGCTAGCAAAGGCGGCCAATGCTTTTTTATATTCTTGTTGTTTGAAGTCTGGCCAAAGCGCATCTGAGAAGTAAAATTCAGAATATGCCGTTTGCCAAATCATGAAATTACTAATACGCTCTTCTCCACCGGTTCGAATCATTAGATCCGGAGCGGGGAATTCATTAAGCCAAGTATATTTATGAAATACTTGTTCATTAATTTCATCAGCGCTCAGCTTACCAGCTTCTACATCCTGGGCAATACGTTTGGCTGCTTGAGCGATATCCCACTGACCACCATAATTAGCCGCAATCACAAGCGTCATACGGTCATTATCCGCAGTTAACTGTTCGGCTTGAGCAATAAGGTCTTGGATTTTCTGCTGAAATGCAGATTTATCACCCATAACAACCAGACGGATGTTATTTTTGTGCAGCTTCTTCACTTCACGCTCTAAAGCGGCAATAAAGAGTTGCATCAAGGCATTCACTTCTTTTTCGGGACGGCGCCAGTTTTCACTACTGAAAGCAAAGAGCGTTAAAACCTCAATCCCTTCTTGAGCTGAAGTTTCAACCACGGCTCGCACAGCATCTACGCCAGCTTTATGCCCAGCAACACCCGGCATGAAGCGTTTTTTTGCCCAGCGATTATTACCATCCATAATCACGGCAACATGACGGGGAGTACCACCCGCCACGGCTTGTTCGTCAGAAATACTTGTCGACATCGTCTTGACCTAAAGTCTCAATACAAAAGTTTCAATGCAGGTTAAACCTGCATCAAATCTTTTTCTTTACCCGCCAAAACTGTTTCTACTTCAGCAACGTATTGATTAGTCAGTTTTTGAATTTGATCCTGACCACCGCGCTCTTCATCTTCAGAGATCTCTTTCTCTTTCAAAAGGTCTTTGATCATGCCATTCGCATCACGGCGAATATTACGAATTGATACACGACCTTTTTCAGCTTCAGCACGGGCTTGCTTAATAAATTGCTTACGAGTTTCTTCTGTTAGCGCTGGCATAGGCACACGAATTTTATCACCCGTCGTCGAAGGATTAAGACCCAAATCAGACTTCATGATTGCTTTTTCAATCGCAGGTACCAAAGGTTTTTCCCAAGGTACAATCGCCAAACAACGACCATCTTCAACATTAATATTGGCTAATTGAGCCAATGGTGTTGGTGAACCGTAATAATCAACCATCACACCTTCTAAAATAGAAGGATGCGCACGGCCAGTACGAATTTTTTTAAATGCATCGACCATAGCCGCGATGCTTTTTACCATACGCCCTTTGGCATCTTCTTGAATATCATTAATCATGCTTAGCCTTCCTCGTTGACAATAAGGGTACCGATATTTTTACCCATAATCAGCTGAGCTAGATTACCGGTTTCGTGCATATCGTAGACACGTAAAGGCATATTATGATCTTGCGCCAAACAAATGGCCGTCAAGTCCATTACACCCAATTGCTTATCCAATACTTCGGTATACGTTAATGTATCGTACTTCACCGCGTCTGGGTCTTTCTTAGGGTCAGCTGTATAAACCCCATCAACATTCGTACCTTTTAGTACGACTTCAGCACCAATCTCAATGCCGCGCAAACACGCTGCAGAGTCTGTGGTAAAAAACGGATTCCCCGTTCCCGCTGAAAAAATAACCACGTGGCCATTGCTCAGGCCGCGCATCGCCTTACGACGATCATAATGCTCAACCACACCACTCATTGGAATAGCGGACATAACTCGAGTAGTAATATTTGAACGTTCTAAGGCATCACGCACAGCCAAAGCATTCATTACCGTTGCCAACATCCCCATGTGATCCCCTGCTACACGATCTAGACCAGCTTCACTTAAAGCCTTACCGCGGAACAAGTTACCACCACCAATTACTATGCCTACCTGCACACCAATACCCACAAGCTGACCAATTTCTAATGCAATTCGGTCTAATACTTTTGGATCGATACCAAAATCCATCTCTCCCATTAGCGCTTCACCGCTTAATTTCAGAAGAATACGCTTGTATTTAGGGGTGCTTTGTTCAGCCATAGCCAACTCCAGTGGATGTCATCAATAAAATTTTGGGGGTGACAAAAACCATTTCAGGCTTTCAAAAAAATGCCGGGTTACCCCGGCACTTTTAGAATTCTCTCATATTACTAGAAAGAATTCTTAGTCAATTCAAAAAGAATTAACCGTTCAATTGAGCCGCAACTTCAGCTGCAAAATCAACTTCTTCAATCTCGATACCTTCACCAACGGCAATACGCTGGAAAGAAACGATTTCAGCACCAGCTTCTTTAGCTAGCTGACCAACCGTCACATCAGGGTTCTTAACGAAAGGCTGCTCAGTTAGGCTAGACTCTTTCAAGAACTTCTTAATACGGCCGCCCATCATTTTTTCAACGATAGCGTCAGGCTTACCCGCCATATCAGGCTGAGCTTTAATAATGTCTTCTTCTTTAGCAACAAGATCAGCAGGCATATCTTCAGCATTAACCACAACAGGGTTCAATGCAGTAATGTGCATAGCGATATCTTTAGCAACTTCTTCGTTTCCGCCTTTAAGCGCAACCAAAGCCGCCAGCTTACCATTAGAGTGAACGTAGCTACCTACAACATCAGACTCTAAAGAGAAGATACGACGAACATTGATGTTCTCGCCAATTTTCTGAACCAAAGCTTCACGAGCATTTTCAAGCTCGCCTTCCATAACTGCAGCAACGTCAGTTACTTTAGTTTCAGCAATCTTAGCGATAACTGCATCAGCAAAACCGATGAAGTTAGCATCGCCAGCAGCGAAGTCAGTTTCAGAGTTAACTTCAACAGCAAAGATAGAGTTGCCGTTAGTCTTAACCAATACCTTACCTTCAGCCGCAGTACGATCAGCTTTCTTAGCCGCTTTAAGGCCAGAGTTCTTACGCAGGTCTTCGATTGCTTTATCGATATCACCTTCGTTAGCTGCCAAAGCTTTCTTACATTCCATCATACCCAAGCCAGTGCGCTCGCGTAATTCTTTAACTAGTTGTGCAGAGATACGTGCCATGAGAAATTCCTCAAATATCTAAATTTATAAAATATGTTCGAGTCTGACCATTAAAGAATGATCAAAAAAAAAGGGGCAAGCCCCTTTTTTCATGAGATAGCGTCGAAATTACTCAGCCGCTGGCTCAGCTTTCTCTTCAGCAACTTCGCCTTTATCAGCAGCAGTTGCTTGCTTACCGTCAAGAACCGCATCAGCTACTGCTGTTGCATAGATCTCGATAGCACGGATCGCATCATCGTTACCTGGGATAACGTAGTCAACTCCGTCTGGGTTAGAGTTAGTATCAACGATACCAACAACTGGGATACCCAACTTGTTTGCTTCTTGAATCGCGATGCGCTCGTGGTCAACGTCGATTACGAAAACAACATCAGGCAAACCGCCCATGTCTTTGATACCACCGATAGAACGCTCTAGCTTGTCCATTTCACGGGCACGCATCAAAGCTTCTTTCTTAGTTAACTGCTCAAAAGTACCGTCAGCTTTCTGTGCTTCTAGGTCACGGAAACGCTTAATTGATTGACGGATAGTTTTGTAGTTAGTCAACATACCACCCAACCAGCGGTGAGCTACGTATGGCTGACCAGCGCGCTCTGCTTGTTGTTGGATGATTTTACTTGCTGCGCGCTTAGTACCAACAAACAATACTTTGTTGTTGCCAGAAGTGCGACCTTCAATCAACTTCAATGCATTATTTAATGCAGGAACAGTGTGCTCCAAGTTGATGATATGAATCTTATTGCGAGCACCAAAGATGTACTTACCCATTTTAGGGTTCCAGTAACGAGTTTGGTGTCCAAAGTGAACGCCTGCTTTAAGCAGGTCACGCATACTTACTTGCGCCATAATATAACTACCTTAATTAAGTTTGGGTTGGGCCTCCACACATCCAATATCGCGACCTTTCGGCACCCCGCAACACCGTTATAATGTGTGTGTGTATTATTTACTAATCAAGCTATCCAGCAGAGCAATTATGAATCAATTCAAAAACACTACTGCAGAATAGGCCTAATTAGCGGCGCTTTATACCATTTCTACAGACAAAAATAAAGCCCAAGGGTTGATTTAATGGCAGATTTGCCCCATTTATAAAAACCGTAGATAAGCGTACAATGACTTCAATTTATAGGTTCTGCGCCCTACGCAGCCCAATCCATCGTACAAGCGAAGAAATATGTCTAAATTTGTAAAAACAGCCGAAGAAATCGAAAAGATGCGTATCGCCGGTCGATTGGCTGCCGAAGTACTCGAAATGATAGAAGAACACGTCGTTGCAGGCATCTCCACCGATGAACTCAATACGATCTGTCATAACTACATAGTCGATGTTCAAGACGCTATCCCAGCGCCATTGAATTACCACGGTTTTCCTAAATCGATCTGCACATCCGTCAACCACGTAATATGCCACGGCATTCCTAATGACAAGGTGCTAAAAAAAGGCGATATCATTAACATTGATATCACTGTGATCAAAGATGGCTATCATGGTGATACCAGCAAGATGTTCTTTATTGGTGAGCCCACAGCGCCGCTTAAACGCCTAGTCGATATTACTCAAGAGAGTATGTATAAAGCCATTGCTCTTGTTAAGCCAGGCTGCCGCCTCGGTGACATCGGCGCCATCATTCAGCAGCATGCTGAGAGTAATCATTATTCAATCGTGCGTGAGTACTGTGGTCACGGCATTGGTAGCGAATTCCACGAAGATGGCTTTCAAGTATTGCATTATGGCAAAGCCGGTACGGGCATGGAGCTTCTACCAGGCATGACGTTTACTATTGAACCCATGGTCAACCAAGGTAAGCGCTTCAACAAGCAATTACCGGATGGCTGGACGGTTGTCACCAAAGATCGCAAACCTAGCGCCCAATTTGAACATACTTGCCTAGTAACCGAAGACGGTGTTGATATTTTAACTCGCCGCAAGGAAGAGACTCAGTTCTGGTAAGCAACTAGAAAGGTAGACAGCAAGCACTAACTGAATTTTAGCAACTCGTAGGTATAGATTTTGACAACGATGGCCGCAGATAAAACATTAGAACTTCCTAGTATTGATAATGAAGCTCTACTTCAACAATTAGCTGCGGCCATCTCCCCCCTCCCTGTCATAAAGCCATTACTTGCAGACATTAAACAGCAGTGCCACGAATACTTTCGTGAAACTCTTGATGCAACTACCTTGGTGGCTCACCGCAGCAAACTGATTGATCAAATCCTTTTTTGCCTTTGGCAAAATTCTGGCTTTAACGATTCCGCCAATAATCAATGCGAAGGCAGTATTAGTTTACTTGCAGTGGGCGGCTATGGCCGTGGTGAACTACAGCCTCACTCTGATATCGACTTACTGATCGTTCTGGAAAATGAAGCTGCCTTTGATAACCACAAAGAAGCACTGCAGAGCTTCATCACACTGCTATGGGATTTAAAGCTCGACATAGGTCATAGCGTGCGAACGCTAGAAGAGTGCGTAACGGAAGCCGAGAAAGACCTCACCATCATTACCAATATGATGGAAGTTAGAACCCTGGCTGGCGACGATTCGCTTCTCCTTCATCTACAAGAAAAAACCCAACCACAAACCATTTGGTCTGGGCGAGAATTCTTTGAAGCTAAATGGGATGAACTAAAAAATCGCCACGCCAAACACGAAGATACCGAATATAACCTAGAGCCCAATGTTAAAAATTCACCGGGCACCTTACGAGATATTCAGACGATCAACTGGATGGCCATGCGCCATTTTGGTCACGAAGAATTAGAAGAGTTAAAACAATATAAATTCCTGACTGAATTTGAACTTCATCTCTACAAATCCAGCACAGACTTCTTATGGCAACTGCGTTACGCATTGCACATGATAACCAACCGCGAAGAAGACCGCCTGCTCTTCGACTTGCAAAAAGACATTGCAGAAATTCTCGGCTTTTCAGACGACGAAGAAATGCTCGGCGTTGAGCGCATGATGCTGCAATTCTATCGCAACCAACTTGCCCTAAACGAATTAACCGACATTTTGTTGGTTCATATTAAAGAAGATATCTTTGGTGATACTTGCGAAGACAGCATTGAAAAAATCAATGACGATTTATTGATTTGCAATGGTTACCTGCGCTTAACCGAGCCTTCAAAGCTAGCAGAAAAGCCGGAACTGATTCTACGTATATTTGTTGAATTTGCGCAACGCGAAAATATTATTGGGATGCACTCCAGTACGATTCGCGCATTACACAACAACAGAGATTTAATCGACCAAGATTTTCGAGAGAACCCCAAGCATAACGATCTTTTCATGCAGCTGCTGAAAAACAACTTACAAGTTTCCAGTACTCTCAGACGCATGATGCACTATGGTATTTTAGGTCGTTACATTCCCGAGTTTGGCAGCATTATTGGTCATATGCAGTATGATCTATTTCATATTTATACGGTCGACGAACACAGTTTACGCATGGTGCAAATGCTACGTCGCTACCGCTATGCTGATGAGAAAGAACACTTTCCCGTCGCCTCGCGTTTGATCCATAAAATCAAACGCAAAGAAGTACTCTACATTACCGCGCTTTTACACGACGCAGGAAAAATGTGCCGCGGCGAACACGAAGTAGCCGGCGCTGAAATTGCAAAAGCATTTTGCCAGCAACATAAACTAAATCAGTACGATGCCGACATGGTTGAGTGGCTGGTTCGCAACCATTTATTAATGTCTCAAGCTTCTCAACGCATTGATATTAATAATCCTGAAGATATCTACCAATTCGCTCTTGAAGTCGGCGACATGGATCATCTACAGCATTTATTCCTAATTTCTGTCGCCGATATTGTTAGTACTAATCCAAAGCTTTGGACCGGCTGGCGCGCAGAGCAAATGCGCACTCTGTATTACAATACCAAACAAGCATTCCGTCGTGGACTCAATAACTCCATGGCAAAAGATCAGCTCATTAGCGCCATTCAATGTGAAGCGATTTATGAATTAGAACAGTTAGATATTAATGAAGCCCACGCACGAAAGATCTGGGATGAACCAGGGGATGACTATTACTTGCGTGAAGGGGCCGATAACATTGTTTGGCATACGCAAATTATTACCGATCATGGCAATAGCGAGTCTCCCTTAGTCGCCATTCGTGAAACCAGTGATATTGATTTTGATGGCGCAACGCAAATATTCATCTTTATGAAAGATCAGCCGAATTTATTTGCCGTAACTACTGCTACCTTAGATCAGCTGAATCTCAGCATTCAAGATGCGCGTATTATGACCTCGAACAACCGCAATGCGGTTGATACCTACATAGTATTAGATGAGAACGGCGATTCAATCGGTAATGATAAGGGCCGTATTGAACAAATCAAACACACCCTAACCAAAGCATTATCGACCCCTGAAGAATATAGCAACCTCATTCAACGTCGTACTCCACGTCAATTGAAACACTTTCAGATTCCTACTCAAGTAACCCTGAGTAATGATCCCATTATGCGCCGTACGGTATTGGAAGTTATCGCAGCGGACCGCCCTGGACTGCTTGCACGCATCGGGGAGTTTTTAATGACCAATAACTTGCTCATGCATGGGGCTAAGATTATGACCGAAGGCGAACGCATTTCGGATGTATTCTTCATCTCAGATAGAAATGACGACCCTATTAGTGACCCTGACTTGTGCCTTCATATTCAAGAAGGCATTTGCCAAGCATTGGATCAGCAAGTAGAAGCGCAGTCACAAGTGTAAATGCTAACCGCGCCCTACCTACGCTGCTATCGAGTTAAGCTTTAGCGATATGCAACAACTTTTCGATATGCGATTGTTGCTGCTCAGCCGACATAAAACTTCCAGTAATACTGTTCAACGCCAGCTTCACCGCTTGCAGACGCGTCATATCCAAATGCTCGATCAAAGCATCAAAATTCTGCATCAGATAACCCCCAAAAAATGCCGGATCATCAGCATTCACCATAACCGCTACATCCTGATCAAGCAGCTGTAAAATATTATGCTCACTCATGTGGGAAAATACTTTTAAGCGCGTATTGCTTAAAGGACACACAGTCAATGTAATCTGATCAGCTACCAAGCGCGTCATCAAATCCTCATCTTCTACGCAGCGTACACCATGATCGATACGATCAACTTTCAGGATATCCAAGGCATCAACAATATAATCCGCTGGCCCCTCTTCTCCGGCATGAGCAACGGCGCGTAAGCCGAGCTCTCGAGCTTGAGCAAATACCCGAGTAAACTTCCCAGGCGGATGTCCTAACTCAGAAGAGTCTAAACCAACGCCGATAAAATGCTCAAGATACGGCTTAGCTTGCTGTAAACATTCAATCGCTTGCTCTTCCGATAAGTGGCGTAAGAAACATAAAATCAGCCCACTGCTAATCCCCAGTTCTTGCTCTGCTTGTGCCAAGGCTCGTGTAATGCCTTTGATTACGATACCGATATCGATGCCACGCTCAGTATGAGTTTGAGGGTCAAAGAAAGGCTCTACGTGCACAATACCATCACGCTGACACTCTAATAAATACGCCCAAGTCAGGTCGAAAAAGTCCTGCTCAGTACGTAATACATCCGCACACTGATAATAAATATCAAGAAATGACTGCAGATTATGAAAGTCGTAAGCCGCTTTAACTTCTTCAATGGTTGCATATGGCAGTACCACATTATTACGTGCTGCTAACTTAAACATCAACTCAGGCTCAAGCGAACCTTCAAGGTGTAAATGCAATTCAGTTTTAGGCAATAGCCTGACAAAATCACTCGTCGCGAGCTGGTCGTGAGCATTAACTTGCTCAATCAAATTTAATCTATTCATAATTTATCCGCCCCTAATCTAGGGTGCCATCAAGTGTTAATCAGCAAAAACCTGACCAATTACTCATATTAATAGATTTAGCCAGTCAAAGTGAAGCCGCTTGAAGTTACAATGAGTAATATTAGTCTTTTTAGAGGTCAATTTTGCTTAATAGAAAGAAAAAGCTAGTACCAGTATTCGAGGTTTCGAGCTGAATTTGGCTCTGTAAACGCTTAAGAGCAATATCGACGAAACGTAATCCGAGCCCAACCCCTTTAGCCTGCTGAGTATTAGCATCTAAGCCTCGTTGATAAGGCTTAAATAAGGCATCCATTAAGTCTAATGGAATTCCGGGCCCTTGATCACTCACTCTTATTTCCAACTCCGAACCCGAACTTGTCAATTTAACGGTTAAATCAACCTGACTGTCTTCTGGAGAATATTTAATGGCATTCCCCATTAGGTTTAATAAAATGCGTTCTAATAGCTCACCATTCGACATAACCCAGCAATCATCAGTGACATCAATGCTTAGCTTAATCGATTTTTCTTGCGCTTGGTGAAACAAGGTGTCGATTGCGTTCTGACAAACCGAATAAAGATCTACCTCATACAAAGCAATCTCTTCATTACTTTCAACCCGAGCCAACTCTAAAAATTGTTCGGCAAAATTCAGACCACGCTGACTGTAGCGATCTACTTTATCCAATAATCCAGTGATTGATAGTTCTTCAATATCTGAGGTATTACGGGCTTGATGGACCATCGCCTGCAAGGAAGCCATTGGTGAGCGTAAATCATGCGATAAGAAATCAATCATTTCATTACGACTGCGATGAGCCTGCTTAATATCACTGATATCCGTTACATTGAATACCAGTAATGGTGTTAAGGGCTGCTGTCCTTCAATGCAACGAATGCTAATCGATAGATCACAGGTATCAGATTTCGCCTCAACCACCCTTGGATTTTGCTCTAAAATGACATCCCTTAAAATACTAACCCACTCCCCCTTCAATAACGTGAATGCATTAAATAATTCACTTAACTCAGATACATCTTCCTGAACAAGATCATTTAGCGCTTTATTTTTGAATAAAACTCGCCCGGTTAAATCTGTGACCAAGATACCTGCAGCAATACCTTCAATACTCGCCTCAAATAATGCGTGGCTGGTTTCAACCTGCTTCTGAAAAGATTCAATCAGAACCAGCTGTTGCGAAAATATATCGGAGCTCAAAGCACCGGCTACAGCACTGGTTTCTTTAGAATCAACCCTATCTTGGCTCTTGCTACTATCAATAAGCTGATACAGTAAATTTAATTTTCGACGCTCTAATTCATTAAAGTCATCAAACAACAAGGCGAGATTCATTTCCTTATTATTAATAACAACCCCTAAATACTTAACAACGGCCATCCCCTCGTCAAGCAACTGCTTTTCTGGCAATAACTGAAAACGCTCAATTTCCATCAACGAGAGCAAGGCCTTCAAATCTGTTTCGTTTTTAAGCCGAATATAACCAGGCAAATGAAAAACCTCAGCCGCCTGAGCTTTTTGTAAACGTTTTATCTGTTGGCGAAAATAGTTTAATAACCGACTTAGTCGCCATAAGTTCCACACAAACGGAATCGCCAATATAGAGATAAGCAAACCCGCATTAAGATACCAATAGCCTTGCTGCAATAGCCCATACCCTAAGCCCCAAACAAGAGTAAAGCTGGTTACCGTCATCATCATTTGCTGAATGACAGATAGCCTAGGAATAAGATACAAGAATAATAAAATAGCAATTGAGTTTAATAACAAAGCGACCGTTTTAGGTAGAGCCTGAATTAATACTTCGTTTTCTAATGCCTGATAAATATTAGCATTAATATCAACCGCGGGACTTTGTCGTCCATGATCATCCACAGGAGTAATTAATGGATCCCCCATCGAAGTCGCTGTCATACCGACAAAAATCGTGCGTTGCGCAAGTTGCTCTGGTGTAATTAAACCGGTTAATACATCAACAAAAGAAAAGCGTTCAAACGTTCCTTGATTTACGAAGGGGACATAAACGTTACTCGGTGCAGACTCTAGCGGTTCTGAATAAGGTTGGTTAAATAGGAAACTAGCAAAAGAAAAGTGAGGCCACTGGGTATCAGAAAATCGATCAACTAAGCGAATCGAACGCAAAGTACCATCAGAATCTAAATAGCTATTTACATGGCCAAGACCTGATTTTTGACTAAAAGGCAGTGCAGGTAAAACTTCAGTGATTGCTTGCTCTTTTGTTAAACGGTCAAAATATAAGGGTAAAATTGTACGACCACTTTTATCGATAGCTTGTGCTAATAACTGATCGTTTTCATCTTCGCTATCAAAACTTGAGAATACAACGTTATAAGCAATAACTCCGGCATCAGCCTGAGTGAGTCTTTCTATCATCTGAGCATGATAACTTCTAGGCCAAGGCCAATCACCGATAAGCGATAAACTTTGCTCATCAATTTCTACAATCAATATCTGCTCATTGGCTGAAGTTGGTATCACCTGCAAATAGTTATCATATAAAGAATTATCAACAACCTGTGTCCAGTGACCCAGTTGATTTATATTGACGAAGAATAGAATACCAAAGCCTAGAAGTATTAATTGCCAGTCTAACGTAGGGGGGGATTTAAAGTACTTAGCAGTCACTGGCAAAGGCTTAATTACAGGTTATTAGGATTGGAATAATTCAGGTTCAATTGCCGATTACGGCCTTCAAATCCTTGAGAATCAATACCACGAATCAGTATTTGATATTCTCCAAAAGGAATATCATCAATTAAAATTGAAGCCTTGCTGGTTTCTACTTCCCAGATTTGAACATCCTTTTTCATCAAGGTCACTTTATAGCTCACCGCTGATGGCAAATCTTGCCAATCAAAAGTAAAAGGAAGATTAAAATCCTGCTGCTTATTTAACGCCATTAATGGTCGAGACAGCAAAGTAACAGGTTCAAATACTCCCTTACCTTCAATTGCCATAACAGCTTGCCCTGCAATAATCGACTGCTGAGTCGTATCGGCACTAACGTCTAATGCACCGGTTAACAATTCAGTTCTCATCACTACAGGGGCACCATCATGCTCTTGAGCATGACCTACTCTAAATTCTGTCCCTCTTACTGCCGCAACAGCCGCTGGAGTGGATATTTGATAACTACTGTTTTGATTACTAATTTTTTTTACCTGAGCTTTTACTCGCCCTTTTAACAATTCAATTCGGGTATTAACTAGCTGACTAGGATCATAAAACTGTAAACTTGCCATACGAATCGTACTATTGGATTTTAATAAAAGACGAGAATCATCAGCAAATTTAATCATCGCACTACCATCCAGCGCTTTCACTACATCTTGCTGATTGAGCAGGTCGCCAACCGCTAATACAGTTTCACTGTTGGCAGAATCACGGACCACAAGTACCTTGCCTTCAACCGCAATAACCAGAGCCGTCGTAGGATGGTCAATCAACCAGCTTCTAGGAATTCGAATAATAGATTTAGGGGGTAAGTATTTGGGATTTTTAAGCTGGTTATATTGCACCAACTTCTGCCAACAGAGAGGATCACTCACATAGGTTTTACAGATACCCCAGACTGTATCATTTTTTTTAACAGTATAGAGCAGTTCTTGACCGGGGCTTTCTTCAACCGCGAAACTAAAAGAGACATGAAATAGAGCAAAGAGCCCTAGAGTTATAAAACGCTTTAGTAGATCCATTCTCTTTAGTGTTCCTTAAGGCTAACTATTCAACCTTTTCTAGTCGATAGCCGTGCTGATAAATAGTTTTTACTCGAAAACCGCTTTCTGGCGTAATGCCTAATGCCTTACGAACTCGGCTCACATGCACATCAACCGTACGGGTATGAAGATCAGAAGATATTCCCCAAACCGTTTCCAATAAAAAGCTACGCGATAAAATGCGACCAATATTATCAAACAAACAGCTCGCAACTTCAAAATCTTTATCTGTCATCTCAACCTGCTGTCCACCAACGAACGCTAATTTGTTCTGCAAATCGAAACGATAGGGACCGTGCTCAATCATATTATCAGGTTGAGCACCTTGAGAGCGCCTTAATAAAGCTTGCAAGCGGGCCTTCAGCTCAATACGCAACAGGGGCTTACGCATATAGTCATCAGCACCTAATTCAAGCGCCTGAACCACATCCGCTTCGGTATCGCGCATAGAACAAAATAGAATAGGGAGATTTTGATGATATTTACTGCGGATTAACTTAATCGCCTCAAGGCCCGACATTTCAGGTAACTCCCAATCCAGCAGAGCAACATCAAAGTCTTGGTCCTTTAAGCGATTTAGCAAAACTTGAGCTTGAGTGAAGTGTTCGAAATGATATCCAAACTCTTCAAACCAGGTAATAACCATTTTCGCTTGTTCTAAATCATCTTCTAGATAAGCGATACGAATGTTTTGACCTTTCAAGCTAAGTTCCTTTTTACATTAATTTCTATATGCTGCATTAACCAGCTGTTTAAGTAATATCTATCGAGCTTTCAAAATAAACTCTACACGACGGTTCTTGGCACGCCCTGTATGAGTTTCATTATCAGCAATAGGATTATCCTCACCATACCCTTTTGCAACAAGACGATCCGCAGCAATTTTTTTCTGCTCTAAATAACTTACAACCGACTCTGCACGTTTTTGCGAAAGCGTTCTGTTATAACCTGCGCTACCGGTATTATCACTGTGCGCTTGCACTTCAATCTTAACCGCTTGATACGTCGCTAGCATATCGACTATCTCATTTAATGCAATTTTACTTGGCTCTGTTAACAATGAGGAGTTGATTTCAAATCTCACATTGGCAATTAAGTCACCTACCTTACCGTGATAAGTGGCACAGCCTAGTTCATTAACCGATACATTTTTCGGTGTATATGGACATTGATCTTCGTCATCCAATAAACCATCTAAGTCGGTATCCAATACCACAGGAATAAGCTGAACCACTTTGGGGCCAGCAGCAGTAGCCGGCAACTCTTCCACCATAGCGGCAAACTGTTCTTCTTGCTGAGCTTTCTTATCCACAATAGGAAGCGGTGGTAAACTAGGCGTACGAGACTTAAAACCAAAACGTTTAATAACGTTCAACGAAAATAACGACGCATCGGTATCATAAGAATCTATTTCCAAACGAACACTAAACTTTTGTGGTAAATACAATTCCGCACCGATCGCACCGAATAATTGCCCTTTATTTTTAGATTCATAAGAAACACCTTCGCCATTATTGGTCATGTGGTTTAAACCGGCTTTAGCATACAGCGCAATACTGCCCCTTACACGCTCTCCGCCACGGGCCCAATAATGCAACATAGCATCGCCACCCAACATGCGATAACCCATCTCACCACCTGGGTTTAATGACACGCTCCCCAAGTTGGCATAATAACCTTCGATTGAAATGTGATCATTCCAATCCCAACCTGCACTTAGTTTCCAAGCATCCTGGGTATGATCATCAATTGAATATTGAGTACCACCTACTCCAGGACTTAAATAACTTTGGCCATATCCGGCACCCGCATAGAGATCCATCTCATCCCACCAAGCAGCATTCGCTGCTAGGGAAGAAAATATAAGCGGCAATGCAACGATCACCGCTGAGCGACGACGCGCCATTACAACGAGTAGGGACAGCATAGATATCCATACAAAGGACATACTACCTGCTCCATGCACGCCGGTTTTAATCGTTCCTAAATTCGCTTCAGGAGCAGGATCAGGGTTAGTGCCTGCAGGAGATGAATCACCATCTAAATAGTCCGCAATACCATCACGATCAGTATCCACGCAGTTTGGCCAGCTATTACACTCAACACTGTCGGCTATGCCATCGCCATCACTATCTCCACCATTTTCACCTTCGCGACCATTAACTTGGTCAACAATATCTGGAATACCATCACCATCAGTATCTTGCGGTTGATTAGCGTTATCACCAACTTCAACTGCGTCGCTAATGCCATCGTTATCAGAATCGGTATCAGCATAATCCGGCAAGCCGTCACCATCAGAGTCTCGACAAGGCGCAGTACCACACTCGATATCATCCTCAATACCATCATTATCGGAATCGCCAGCACCCGAACCTTCATTGTCAGAGCCTGCAGTGCCATCATCCTCATCCACTACATCTGGAATGCCATCATTATCAGTATCGCGTGGGTTATTGGCATCATAAGGTTCATCGCGCTCGTCTTGATCCTTTTTACCGTCGTTATCCGCGTCGTCATCTAAATAATCTGGTGTACCATCACCATCAGTATCGCGAGGATTCGTCGTTGGATCATTATCGCCATCAGTGTTTGGGTCTTCATCATTATCAGAAATTCCATCAGCATCAGAGTCATTGTTATTATCCAAATAGTCTGGCTTACCATCATTATCAGTATCTGGACAATTAGTGGGATAGTTAGGACATTCTTCGGCATCCGTCAAACCATCGTTATCGCTATCACCGCCACCTAATTCCGTATCCGTTTCACCAGCGCCATCATCATGATCGATCACATCAGGAATGCCATCGTCATCTGAATCTTTATTAGCTTCATCTTTATCCAAGCTACCATCATTATCTGAATCTTCATCACGATAATCAGGAATACCATCGTCATCGGTATCTTTTGCTGGATTAGTGCCATCGTCGCCATTTCCTAAAACACCATCCGCTTCTTCATCATCAGAAATACCATCATTATCTGAATCAGTATCACGATAATCATAAATACCATCACTATCTGAATCACGGCAAGGAAGCTGAGGTCCACACTCTTCTTTATCATCAATACCATCGTTATCACTGTCACCATAACCAGGGCCATCTGAAGTAGGGTCTAGATAATCAGGAATACCATCATCATCAGTATCACCAGAAAGCTCTGCTTCATCCTTGATTCCATCACCATCAGTATCTACTGCCGGATCAGTATTTACATTAGGCATACAACCTTTAAAGTCGCCTTTTGCAGACATTGCCATTATGCCATCACAAATACCATTACCATCAGAATCTGGATTCGTAGGATTAGCATCTGGGCCTGAAGAACATACGTCCGCAACCGCAAGGTTACCATCACAGATACCGTCATTATCTTGATCTGGATTTATGCGCCCCTCATTCGTTTCATCAGAATCCAGCAAGCCGTCATTGTCATCATCATTATCGACCACGTCAGGGATTTTATCGCCATCGGTATCCAGAGGAGTATCATCACCATCTTCCGGATTCGTACCCGCTTGCTGTTCATGAACATTACTAATGCCGTCATCATCAGAATCATTATTTGGATTTGATTCTTCTCCAGGCTCATTTGCATCTACAACACCATCACCATCATCATCACTATCAGAATCATTCTTAATGCCATCTTTATCAAAATCACATTTAGGGTGACGATTATTTGGAACACAAGCATTGAGTGCGTCAGCACTGGTTTCAGATGTATCAGGGATTCCATCATTATCGTCATCAGTATCGACTATATTTGGAAGCCCATCACCATCGGCATCTAAACCACCACCATTAATAGCATCAACGATGGCTTGAACCTCCTGGGTTTCATCCACTCCATCCGCATCTTTTAATGCAATCGCTTGATTCACTTTATTCAGGTTCGTGGCAGCATTATTAACACCCGCTTCAACGAAGTCTTGAGCAACTGGTGCTGCTTTAGAACCGTCCGCATCTGATTCTGCGTAGTCTTGAATCTTTTGCAATGCAGCTGCTTTAGCAATCGCTGCGTTCACACTTTCAACTGCCTCCTGCATTTTCGCGAGGCTTGTGGTATCCGTTGCAGGATCATCCAGCTTAGTTAAAACATCATCCAAGTTAGCAGCAGTCACGTTTTTCAGGCCAGCATTGCTTAAGTCTTTAACCGTTGGCTTAGGTGATGTTTTAGGTACTCCATCATCTGCAAGGTAACCCTCTAACTTATTCACAGCATCTACGATGTCTTGAACATCTTTTCGTGTATCAACATCAGCGGCATTTTTCGACGCAATTACTTGATTGATTTTCACTAAATTCGCTGCCGCATTATTAACGACGGCATCAGTAAAATCTTGAACAACCGGCGCTGTCGTCGTTCCACCTGCTGTCGCGTAGTTTTGGATTTTCTGAAGTGCAGTTTCAGCAACCACCTCGGCATTCACCGCTGCGATTACTGCATTGATTTCAGCAACGCTTGGGTTGTTGATATCTGCAAACGGAGATGGCATCGCTATAAACGCGGCATTGTAATCTGCGATATTCGCTGCATTTACATTCGTAATACCACGGATGTCATCTAACTGCGCTGCAGTGATCAACGTACCGTTGGTATTACCGTTTAAGTCTTCTACTAATTCTGATATTGCAATTTGTTCATTATAATCGGCACATATCGCTGGCAAGTTATTTGGAATGCAGAACTGGGCTGAATCTGGATCCGATATATCAGGTACATTATCATTATCATCATCTGTATCGATTAAGTTTTTAATACCATCATTATCAAAGTCACATTCATCATTCCGCTTATCAGGATCACAAGCGTCTATTATACTTGTTGGAGGTACCGCTGTATTCTCTTCTTCATCAGTCCTACCATCATTATCATCATCGAGATCGATTACATCTGGAACTCTATCTCCATCAGTATCTAATGGTGTACTACTATTATCTAAGGGGTCAGTACCAGAGGCAACTTCATACGCATTACCAATACCATCATTATCACTATCATTATTTGGATTAGTATTTTCAGCATCTAACTCATTATTAACCCCATCATTGTCGGTATCAACCAACGAGGACTCCAACGCATCAATTAAACCATCGCCATCACTATTCGAAGCACCTTCCGCATTATCGTCTTTTTCATCACCGTCAGTATCTTTTAATAATGGGTTTGTACCCCTAGTTTGTTCAACGGAATTACTAAGACCATCACCATCACTATCATTTGATGGATCATTATTTGATCCATCATTTTCATCAGATACACCATCTCCATCAGAATCTTGATCTGATGGCTCTAAGGCATCTATGATTCCATCATTATCACTATCAGTAGTACCTTCTACACCATCATTTTTGCCATCGCCATCAGTGTCTGGATTATTCGGGTCCGTACCATTAGCGGCTTCATCATCGTTGCTGACATTATCATCATCAGAATCTTCTAGAACTTTAATAACAACACTTGCTGTATCGGTATCACCTGATTTATCGACTATTTGATAAGTAAAAATATCATTACCAAAAAAACCTGCATTAGGGGTATAACGAACGACAGAGCCAGAAGTAGTAATGGTTCCGTTTGAAGGCGTTGAAAATGTGCTTGCTGTGACTGGGACATCCAAAGCAACATCATTTAATAGAACATCTATTTCAAAGGAATTAATATCAGAATTATTCTCGGTAATATTACCGTAATCATTAACTGCAACAGCAATTCCGACATCAGGTACGCCACCCAAAGTTGTGGAGATAACAGCTTGCTGCTGGCTTGACACTGCAGTCCAAGCAATTGCCGATACAATGTCAGCAGCGCCTTTAACTGCGCCCGCATCTGGGTGAGTGGCATTACTATTAACTAAATCGCTACAGATTAGACCTTCAGGTGCATAAACATAACTACCAGAAGTTAATTGAGCGCGTTTGCTAAAGGTACACGCTCCCCAACCATTAAAAATAGCATTCACAAGTCCTTGCTCTGAATGCTGTGCTCCACTATGACTGATCCCCAAGGCAACAGCATTATCATTATCTATTGTATAGAGCTCAATATCATTATTAGCAGTAGTACCACGAGTGAAGAAGAAATCATCTCTATATCCTAAAACATCTTCATCTAAGTACTGAATAAACTGAAGGTCACCTAACGCGCCGCTATTTGCTGTAAAGGTATAGACATTGCGCATTTGTAAAGCATCATTTGCAATAGAGCTTTCTACTGTCCAAGAAATTGTGTTGCCACTACTTCCCGTAAATGTGCCATTGCTTGAAAGCTTATCATCACCTATAGATACTGGAGTGCTTCCAGATAAACGAGAAGATGAACCTGCAACAATAATATAAGCCTCATAGCCATAGGCAATATCTTCTCCAGGATGAGAAGCACCAGGGTCAGTAATTAATACCGTTTCAGTTTCGCCACCTGAAGTTACGTCAATACTAAAAAAACCACCCTGGGTTTTAGTTTTATCATTATCAATAACGACTGCATAAGAGAATGCTGCAAGTATTGAAGCAGCTCCACCTAAAAGAAGCTTAAAAATGTGTGAATATTTGATCATGTCTGTATTCCCTTCAGAAAATCATATTACAGCCGTGGTAAAACGAGATTTTAGCAGTGTCATTTTGTGTAACATTGATAATTTTACAATCAAGGTGAAAATTTTACAGAATCAGTAAAAATTCAATGAAATTGCAGAAAAAGAGACATATTACGCCAAATTTGGCTAAGGATTATCCAGTTTTATTAAATTGCATGCAACAATTCGTAAAAATAAAAGGAAGTAACTCACAACATTTTACATTCGCGTCATGAATTCGACTTAAAAAGTACATTTTCAAGCCAAAAATAAGAAAGCCATTTACTTAGGTGTCTAAGTAGATGGCTTTCTTAGTAAACTTAAATAAGAAGATATTATTATCGATTAATATTTCTTAACCCATTGTTGTTGGCTAGCACCATGCTTCAACCAGATACCAACATTAGTACTATTATCTATTCCATAAGCGTCAATTGCATAAGCATGATTTACTCGAGGAACAATAGTATTACCGACAAAATCCCAACGCATGTTATTAGAGTTTTGACAGCCCCAAATCACAAGTTTGCCGTCATTTCGGTTTTGGCCACCATTATCGAGGCATTTATTTGAATTCACGCCGCTGCGTAAAAAGCCAGTAGAAGGTTCATATATCCACTTCTGAGCATTAGAACCATTGCATTGATAGCTTTGAACATTGGTGCCATTGAAAGTGCGGCCACCCGCAACATCTAAACATTTTCCACTGCGCTGATTAACTAAGCTAATCCAGCCATTACCAGCACCTTTATCCGCAGGGTAACCACCATGAGTCATGTCTGTCGTTAAATAAACTGGGCTGCGTTGAGCATTCACAGTTTCGATAAGAGACAAACGTAATTGCTCTAATGAAACGGCAGATATACCGGCATTGCCATCAATGATCAAAGTGAAATGGAAGCTGTTAGCATTTTCATTACTATCAACATCATCCCAGACTGTCACTATGTGACCTGCACCAGCCTTTTTATTAGGATCTGCTTGCACCAGTACTTCGTTATGAGCATTTACTGTATTTGAAGTAACCTGAAGATTATTGAAAACGCCTTTCTCAGTAATCACTGTCAGCCCATTAGGGTTCATATGCCTAGGGACATAAACTTCTGTCGGCGCATCACTATTACGCCCCTTCCAAGCTAAGAAAGAAAACTTGGTATTGCGGAAAAATTCTTTATCAATGAAGTTGTTAGCGAGACTCGTTCGGATTGAACGATAAGCCATTACTGAATTATTTTCATCAGGTACCAGACCTTCATAAGCAAAATGCATTACCTCACCTTGAACCGCTCTTGGATATGAACGCTCCACCAGATTCGCTTTCACGTTATAACCTTGTCCGTAATTGTTAATCACAGAAAAATTCTCACCATTCCAAGCATCTTCTGTGGTTTTTAGCTTGCTAGCATTACCATTTTGATATTCATGATGATTATCGTAGTAATAGTCCCACTGCCACTGAGCACCACTGATTAGAGGCGTATAGAAGTCGACAAAACGGTTTTTACCATGCCCACGATCTGAAGATTCCATTCCTTGATAGGTACCGTTCACAACACGCTCAGTATCAGTTTGGCCATAACCATCTAACCACATACCAAACTCAGATAAGAAAGTCGCAAGATTCAAATAACGGGCCTCATCGCGTATCTGATCTAAATTAGGGAAATGGGCACCATTGCGGGCAACCGATAAATCATTCACTCCCATACGGCCTTGGTCATAAAAATGGGGGGTGAATACAAAGCCGTCACCTGGCTGATAATCTAAATAATGCCCCCCTGTTGCTGGCGCTGTGATACCGGCAATTGAACTCCAGAAAACCATTGGCTCTGCGTACACAGGCTTTTCACTAATCCCTTTAGCATCCAGTTCAGCACGTACACGCTCGTAAAAAGGCCAAATTAGCTGGTTATCGAATTCTTTATAACTCATTGCACCAACACCACCATCATATGGCTCGTTCAGTGGCTCAAAGCCTAGTACATGAGCAAACTCGTATTCTGTCATTTGCGCTTTCATGTATTCGGCTACTTTACCTATTTGCCAAACAAATGCAGTTTGAGAATACGTTAAACTTTCACCAACATTCTCCCCACTTGCAGTATTTCGCAGTACAAATTGCTGGCCTTTATTGGTCGTACTGCAATCCCAGAGCGCAAGATTACCCGAGTTATCGATAACACATTTATTAAAGTCTAACGCGCTGTGTAAGCGACCAATTTTATCTACAATAAACTTTTGAGCTTTAGTCCCATTGCAGGTATATATTTGAATATCAGTATTATTGCCTGTTTTTGCACCCGCGACATCTAAGCATTTGGATTCATCTTTCTTAGATTGCAGTGTGCCTGATTTATTGTATTTCCATTGCTGATTAGCCATGCTATTACAGCTATAACCCAATACTGTAGTTGAGTTATTCATGTTACCGCCTTGAATATCTGCGCAGCGATTATTCGCAGGAATATAAAGCTCTACAGTATCTGCGATATCAGTATCCATAATCCATTGGTCATACCAGAATGACTTCATGGCATTACGTACTGCAGAATCTGACAGTTTATGAGCCGACCAGGTTAAATCACACGGCAGGCTACAGTCATCTTTACCAATAACAGGAGGAACAGCCCATTCAGGTGCTCCATTTCCCGTGTCTTTAGAATCAATATTAAAAGTATGACGGCTGAATAAATCCGAATGGTAATCAACTAAAACATAAATGCCATTGTTAATCGCTTGGCGCATATAACTAATGGCATTGTCTAAATAAGTGTAATCAATAACTCCGGGTTGAGGATGTATCCCTTCCCAAGCCACGGTATAACGAACCATGTTGCTGCCTGTTTTTTGACCTAATAAGTCAAAACTGGCCTTAGCATCATCAATATTAGCAAATGGTTGAAATCCATTTTCAGCAAGCTTAACCTCACCAGAAACATTGAAGCCTCGCAGACTGATCTCACGCCCTAGCCCATCTACAAAAACTTTATCTGTTTGATTCCCGTGAGCCTTACTGGAAATTGAGATTTCCTTTGCTTGTGCTGAATTAGCATAATCTAAAGAATGGTGCAGCTCAGCATTGACTGCCACGCTCATTGAAATAACACCTAAAGCACTGACCAAAGTAGTCAGTTTGAACCTGAATCCTGTACTCATGATGACTCCCTTATTATTTTTATCTACACGTGTGAAAACGTGCAAGAATAATAAAGTCGAGATTTATTACCTGTATATACCAGAACGGGACAATGTAGGAGGTTTGAAAGAGTTGCACACCGTTTGTGAGTTTTGCACTACGCAAACTTTTAAATGAGCAATTATAAAGACTATTATGAAGCCGTATTTAACGGATGCTATTACCAAAGTCAGAGGTATCCACTGTCATAGCCGCTCTTTTCACAATCTCCAACTCTAAGACAACAGCTCCAGCGGTTTCTGACTCAAAATTAATAACCCCCAAAGTTTGATACTCTAATTTAAGACTTGGCGCTCCTAATAAGGTATAGCCTGATTTAGTATAGTTATAAATTTTGCTGAATACGGTATAGCTCTTATCTTGATTTCTTTCAGCCAGTAATTCTACTTTATAACCACCTAAACCTTCTTCGGCCAAAGTAGAGGGTTCACCTTCTAAAAGAACAAAAGGTGCAGAACCAAACTCAACCTGTTGATTGATGGCTAAACTCGCATCGACTTGTAAGACCATTTTTTGATCAGCGGCATTTGCATTGAAAGCGAATATACCCAGATACAAGATTGCTATCGTTGAGAGCCTCAACGTTTTTATTATATTATTAATTGTCTTTCTCATATTCTCATTCCTATAATCCGCTCTCGTATGAGCTGGTTATCTTAGAGTTTAGCCATTACGCTTAAAGCTCCAACTTAATCGCCAGCCATCACCTTGCTCATGATAATTCTGACAGACAAATAGCCCAGGAACAGCAACTATCTGCCCCGTATTCTTATCCACTACGAGTGGCCAATAATGACGAGCCCAGCTAGGCACCTTAAAATCTTGCCACCACTTTTTCATCTTGCGCGTTGAACGCCCAACTGGCTTAGCGACATCTCCCGCTTGCCAGAACCTAATACCATAGCATCCGGGGATTAACCCATGATCTAATGTCTCTTTAGCACACATTAGTTGGCCAAACTTAAAGTCAAAGGATTGACCTTGCCAACTCTCTAATAGTGGTGTTTTTTTACTTATCTCACCACAAAGATATAAGCAATTGCTATAGCGATAAAGAGTATGGCCATTCCAGCTAAAGCTTGGCTCAGCGTCATGTCGAGCCTGAATCATATCAACATAGATAGATTGCATTTGTATGGCTGAAGGTAAGATATCAACATACTGCGCAAGCCATGAACGTAAATAGCTTAAAGCCGTTGATTGCTCAATTGATTTTCCAAGATGCCGAATGAGATCTAAATCAAAACGAGGAATTTCATTAAACGCAGGATGAATATCTGTAGACTGAAGGTCAGAAGCGCTATTTAAATGAACTTTTTCGGCAATTAACTGCTGTAATAAAGCCTGTTCATGTTGAATATTATCGAGCGTTCGAGCGAGTGACTGCTTTTTATCTGGATAGCGCTGCCAAATTAGCGGCAACAATTCATTACGCCACCAATTTCTGTCGATCGTTGAATCAGCATTTGATTCATCTTCAACCCAAGTCAACTGATGCTGCTCGGCATATTCTATCAGTTGAGCTTTCTCAATACTTAGCAAAGGGCGCAATATCTGACAGCGATTCTCTCGAGATAAGATTCTCTGCTGAGGAATACCAGACAGCCCCGTTAATCCACTGCCTCGTAATGCTCGCATGAAAAAAGTTTCAATTTGATCATCAAGATGATGGCCCTGTAATAAAACATCACCCTCACGACAATGTTTTTCGAAAATATCATAACGGACTTTTCGAGCCGCTTGTTCAAGGCCATCAGAGTAATCATCAAGTTTCACGCGTTCAATTATGCATTCGATATCGATAGAGAATTCTTGAGATAGCTGAGCGCAAGTTGATTGGGCATGTTGCGCCCAATCATCAGCATGGTTTGATAACCCATGATGAACATGAATTACTTTAATTTTTGAGCTTGCAAGAGACATTACAGAAGTTAATGCATGCAATAAAACAGTAGAGTCGACACCTGAACTGAAAGCAACAACAATATTACCTTCTAATTTTATTGTTGAAGTCAGAATATCCGACTGCAACAACACTTCAATGACCGTTTCTTTTTTCATTTATGATTCAATCTATTAGGAATCATGCTATTACGAATAATCCATCGCTACAGATTCTTCACCAAACGCATATTTCAAGACCAATAGCTGCTCGTCCGTTGGACGAATCCGCCAATAGTCCCCTAACTGAATATCCGCCCGCGCACTATCATTCGAGTATTGTAAAATCACAGGGCAACCATATTCCCCTTGTTGTGCGTTCACTGGCTGTAGCATCTCTTTAAGGTTACCAATAAATTTATTATCCAATTGTTCACGCTTAACACTCACCCGTAAGGATTGTGCATAATTCAAACGTGCCTGGCTAATTTCCATGGCGTTAATCGCATTGGCTTTTAAGCCGCCGGAATAATCATCGTGACGTACATTCGCTTCAATAATAATGACTTTATCTTTGTCGATCACTTCACGAACTTGCTCAAAGACTTCTGAAAATAATGATACTTCAACACGACCCGTTCTATCATCAAGGGTGATGAAGCACATATTTTCACCGCGCTTATTTTTCATTACACGCAGGTTCACAATTAGCCCAGCGAGTTTTTGTACTTTCTTATCATCACGTAAATTCGACAATTTAGTCGGCGCAAGCTGGCGCACTTCATCTTCGTATTCATCAAATGGGTGACCAGTAACGAATAACCCCAGGGTATCTTTTTCTCCCTGCAAACGTTCTTTTAACGTCCAGCCGCGCAAATGGCGATGCTTCTCGTAGACATCATGATGATCAGATTCTGCCGCTTCGGCTTCTACATCGCCGAATAAATCAAATACTCCAGAGGCTTCGTTGGCCGCACTTTGGTTGGCGGCTTTTACTGCATCTTCAATACTGGCCATCATGACCGCACGGTCTTGACCAAAGCAGTCAAAGCCACCTGATCTGACTAATGCTTCTAAAACTCGCTTATTAATTTTTTTCGAATCACAGCGCTCACAAAAATCGAAGAGATCTTTAAAGTCGCCTCCTGCTTCTCGAGCTTCAACAATAGCTTCTACCGGTCCTTCCCCGGCCCCTTTAACTGCGCCTAAACCATATACCACAGCACCATCATCATTTACGATAAAACCGAATTCAGATTGATTAACATTAGGTAAAACTAGATCTAGACCCATCTCTCGGCATTCTTCAACAAAGCCTACGACTTTGTCGGTATTTTGCATATCCGAGGTCAATACCGCCGCCATAAACGGTGCTGGGTAATGTCGCTTCAACCATAGTGTTTGATAGGAAACTACCGCATAAGCTGCGGAGTGAGATTTGTTAAAACCATAACCGGCGAATTTTTCTACAAGGTCGAAAATTTTCATTGCCAGATCAGGGTCAACCCCGACCGAGATAGCCCCTTCACGGAAAGTGCCACGCTGCTTTTCCATCTCTTCTGGTTTTTTCTTACCCATAGCACGACGTAACATATCCGCGCCACCTAGGGTATAACCCGCCAAGACCTGGGCAATCTGCATTACCTGTTCTTGGTAAACGATTACCCCATAAGTCGGCTCAAGAATGCCTTTCAAACTTTCATGCTGGAAATCTGGGTGTGGATAAGCCACTTCCGCACGACCGTGCTTACGGTTAATAAAGTCATCTACCATGCCTGACTCAAGTGGTCCTGGTCGGAACAGGGCCACCAAGGCGATCATATCTTCTAGGTTATCGGGCTGGAGGCGGCGTACTAGGTCCTTCATACCACGGGATTCCAATTGGAATACCGCGGTGGTTTGCGCCGTTTTTAAGTATTCAATCGACTCTTTATCATCGAGGTCGATGTCTTCGATGCGAATATGGGGTTCGCCCGTTTTATCTTTAAAACGGTTAATGGTTTTAACTGCCCAATCGATAATCGTTAGGGTTCGAAGACCCAAGAAATCGAATTTAACTAGACCCGCTTCTTCTACATCGCTCTTATCAAATTGAGTAACGAGACCGGTATAATCTTCATCACAGGCTGTAGGAGAAAAATCAGTTAGCTTTGTTGGTGCGATTACAACACCACCCGCGTGCTTACCGGTTTGACGGGCAATACCTTCAAGACGGCGCGCCATCTCCCAAATTTCTTGCGCTTCTTCATCCTCATCAATGAACTCTTTCAGCATGGGCTCCATATCGAGGGCCTTGGCTAAGCTCATACCTGGATCGGGTGGAATCAATTTAGAGATTTTATCCGCCAGACCAAACGACTTGCTCTGAGCTCGCGCTACATCTCGCACTACCGCTTTCGCTGCCATCGTACCGAAAGTAACAATTTGCGAAACCGCTTCACGACCATAATGATCGGCAACATAGTTGATCACTTCTCCGCGGCGATCCATACAGAAATCGATATCGAAATCCGGCATGGAAACACGTTCTGGGTTCAAGAATCGCTCGAACAGTAAATCGTATAAAATAGGATCAATATCGGTAATCTTTTGAGCATAGGCTACCAACGAGCCCGCACCAGAACCACGCCCAGGGCCTACTGGAATATCGTTATCTTTTGACCACTGAATAAAGTCCATTACGATCAAGAAATAACCCGGAAATCCCATATCTAGAATGATATCGAGTTCAAATTTTAAACGATCGTAATATTCTTTTTTGCGTTCTTCGTAATCAGGTTGCTCTGGTTTGAGAATGACCTCTAAGCGTTCATCAAGGCCTTCATAAGAGATTTTACGGAAAAATTCGGCTTCGGTTAGGCCATCAGGAATTGGGAAATCGGGTAGGTAATAGGTGCCTAGCTCTACTTCAACACTACAACGCTTAGAAATCTCCAAGGTATTTTCAATCGCGGAGGGAATATCACTAAACAGTTCAATCATTTCTTCAGGACTGCGAAAATACTGCTGGTCGCTATAGCGCTTGATTCGGCGTTTATCCGCTAAGGCATAGCTTTCACCGATACAGACGCGGGTTTCGTGGGCTTCAAAATCATCTTGGTGGACAAAACGAATATCGTTGGTCGCTACCACAGGAACCGTTAGTTTTTGCGCTAATAATAGTGAAGCATTCAGAACTAACTCCTCGTTCTCACGCCCCGTACGCTGCAGTTCTAGATAAAAACGATCACCAAAATGCTGGTAATATTCAGCTAATATGGCTTCGGCGGTATCAAGATTGCCCTTGATGATCTGCTGTCCAATATCACCATCACGGAAGCCTGATAAAACGATTAGACCTGCGGCTTTTTCGAACAGCCATTCTTTGCGAACAATCGCTTTATCATCAAATTGGTTATGGCTGAACGCCTGGGAAATGAGTTCGGTAACATGGCGATAACCGTCTTGATTCTGCGCGAGCAAGGTCAGGCGATACGGAGCTTCTTTTTCATCTTCGTTTTCTAGCCAGATATCAGTACCGATAATTGGTTTGATACCTGCCCCTAACGCCGCCTTATAAAATTTAACCAAGGCATACATATTACTTTGGTCAGTTAGCCCGATGGCAGGCATGTGATGGCCTGCAGCGGTTTTAATCAGGTCTTTAATCCTGACGATACCATCAATCATGGAGAATTCTGAATGCACCCGTAAATGGACAAAATTAGCGGGAGCAGGCAGCTTTTCAACAACTTCTGGTATATCAACAGGATGGGTCATGGATCAAAATCGGCTATGCAATAATAAGACTCATGATTGTACCCTACCCTGAAAAAGTTAGGCATTTTTTTAATGCATTCCTCTATAGTTTAAAGCGTCCAACCTGAACCTTTAAATGTTGCGATAGCTTATCCAGTTCAATCGCAATTGAGCTACTATTCTGAGACTGCTCGCCCACTTCTTTCGCTGAGTCATCAATATTAACAATGTTACTGCTGATGTTATCTGCAACCTGGCTCTGTTCTTCCGCTGCCGTTGCGATTTGCTGACTCATTTCATTAATCACTTCTACCTGCTGAATAATGGTTGATAGTGCTTCATTAGCCTCATTTACCTTACTGACACTTTGCTGTGCTTGCTCTTGCCCTGTTGCCATAACAGTAACTACTTTCGCAGTCCCCTGCTGTAGCTTCTCGATCATCGTTTGAATTTCACCGGTTGACTCTTGAGTCCGCTGAGCGAGCATACGAACTTCATCAGCAACAACCGCAAAGCCACGCCCTTGCTCCCCAGCTCTCGCCGCTTCAATCGCAGCATTGAGTGCTAATAAATTGGTCTGCTCAGCAATACCTTGAATAGTCGTTAAGATTTGACCAATATTTTGACTGTCTGCCTCGAGCCCTTGAATAACGGAACTGGCTTCCTCGACCTCTGCAGTCAGTTTATAGATAGCATCCCCTGTTTCAGAAACGGTTTTTTGCCCGATATCCACGCCATTCCTTGCAGCTTCAGTCGCTTCCGCGGTTTGCATGGCATTACTTGAAACTTCAAGCGCAGAGGCACTCATTTCATTAACCGCTGTTGCAACCAGTGATAACTGCTCTTGTTGAGAAATCATACCCGAGGTACTTTTCTCAGCTGAACGAGCACTTTTCTCAGCATTCTCGGCAATGGAGCTGCTATTCTCTCGAATATCTGTTATTAGCCCGTGAAGCCTTTGTAAAAACTGATTTAAGCTAGACGCTATCTGCCCTAACTCATCCTTTGAAGACTCATCTAAACGCGTCGTCAAATCTCCTTCGCCTTGGGCTAAGTCTTTTAAGACGAGCACCGTGGCAAGCAATGGCTTCAGTACCTGATTCATTAACCAAAGCATGATAAATATTGCGATTCCAGTACACAATATGCCAGATAGAATACTGGAAAAGGCAAGCTCCTCGCCATTTTTTTCAATCAATTGACTAAGCTCTGTTACAGCATCAATTACGACTGATTCAGGTAAACTAATTAAAACCATCCATCCAGTTCCCTGCCCCGCGGCAATGACCGGAATAATTGCATGCAACTGTCCATTAACGACTTCAATTTTTGCTTGGGAAGATTGTTCATTCAACAGCTGATCCCAATAACGATCATCATCGGCATCCAACTTTTTACCTAGCATATCCGCATTATTACTGTACCCAGCAACAATTCCGCGCTGACTGACAATCGCCATTTTTCCAATGCCGGAATAAACATTATTATTATTCTCATCAACCAACTGCTGAATAAATTTCAGACTCATATCAACACCAGCAATTCCCAGAAACTGTCCGTTATTCATAATGGGGCTAACAAAACTAGATAATAATACTTGCTCTCCCCCAACTGGATATAAATAAGGATCGGTTAAACAACTAGCTTTGGTTTCCTTGGGACATAAGTAATACTCTCCAGCCCGCACACCATTAGCATCTCGGCTTTGATCTTCAAAACCAATTAAGGCCTCTTGTGCTAACTGATTATTGGTTTGATATACATAGGGGACAAAGCGACCTAATTTATCACTTGCCGTCACCAAGTCATCAAGAAATTCTTCATCTCTGCCATCGAATGCATTCTTTTCAAAAGCAACATAAGTTCCAATTAATTCATCGTGTTCACGCAGTTGATCCTGTAAAATAGTTAATACGGTCTTTCGACTATCAATATCATTAGCGTGTGATTTTTTATATGAAAGAGTACTGCCACTTAGTGAATTGGCGATTTTACCCGCCGCTAAGAAGCGCGACCCCAACTCAGAGGCTTGGTATTTTCCCAGTGTTAGAATTTGATCAAGCACAACCTTTTCTAGCATGATTGAGGCTTGATTACTGACCTCCTTTTGAGTATCCGCATTCTTGTTCAAGATGAGTAGTATCATAACGAGTGATACCGCAATAATACTGATGCTTGAAAGACCTATAATTTTAAATCTAATAGAGTTCATTTAGGTACCTGAAAAGTATTTTTAGCCGCAATTACCTACAGTGTAGCCCAATAATTTATTCGTATTTTTCAATTTTCCTCAATTTAATTAGAAGGGGATTAATTAGACAGATATTAAGAATAGAGACTAGAATTTTAACAATTAAGAACAATATTAAGGGCAACCAAAAGTGACTCCCCTCTCTCTGGTTAAAACACTGTTATTACTTGCTTTATCGCTAATAAGTATAACAAGCCAAGCAGAACTAACTTTGCGGATATTAACCTGGCAGGGCTATACTCCTACGAGTATGCTTGAGCAATTTAAAGCTTATATAAAAAAGAAGCACAACGAAGAGTTAGTATTTGATATTAACTATGTTTCTCACGCGGATGAATTTTTTGAGTTTATTAGAAGTGAAAGTGTTGATATTATCGCTCCAAGCCATAATATCATTCATGACGATCGCTACCAGTTAATATCAAATAAACTACTATTGCCCATCAATCTGAAAAACATTCCGAATTATAAAGATATAATTCCATCTCTTCAGTTTGCCCCCTATACGACAATAAACAATGAAATCTATTCAGTACCCATGCTACATGGACCCTATGGTCTAATATATGATGCAGAGGCAGTATCAAAAGCGCCGTCTTCTTGGCAAGTCCTTTGGGATGCTGAATACAAAAATCGCTATACAATTAGCTATGACTACTTTGAAGCTAATGTATATATCACAGCTCTTGCACTGGGAGTTCCCAAAGATAAACTAACTGATATCATTACACTGCAAGCCTACGGAGTTCCCTCTGCATTAATCGAGTTAGTAGAAAACTCACAAAATATGTGGCGCGGTGTGGATAGCCCAGAAGACCTCAAAGGCAATGTCATAGCCACTTCGTGGGGATTCTCACTACCTCAGCTCAAAGCCATGAAAATGAAATGGAAAATGGCAGATATAGCAGAAGGTGTTACCGGCTGGGTGGATGGCTACGCTTTGACAAGCTCCCTTAAAGGACAACCTAAACTAAAATTAATCGCAGAAGAATGGATTAACTTCTGTATTAGTAAGGAGGTTCAGTTAGAAGTAGTTGTTAAACTTCTAGGCAGCTCTCCTGTAAATATATCAATCGCTGAGCAATTAACTGCAGAGCAATTAGAACAATCACACTTTAATGACTTAAATTATTTCAAAGAGCAGCGCATTCTCTGGCCTTTATTGACCAAAAGACAAAGAAATTACCTTAAAACCATATGGGACAATGCTCTTCAATTTTCCGGTAAAGTTAAATAAGCACTTTATACCCATATTTACAAAGCTCACCTAGACTCTAGTTATACCTAGAGTTTTGGAGTTCACCTTGCAGCCAAGAGTTAAAATACTATTCGCATACCTTCTTATTCTCAGCCTTGGCTTAGCAATATCGGTAACTATCTTCATCACAGGCCGGCAGGTCACTGATGTCACAACAACCTTAATCGAAGAAAAATTACCCCGCTTACAAGTTATCAATGAGCTATACCTTGCCATCATTGAGCGAGAACGCTTGTTATATGAATATTATGCAACCACCGATAGTGAAACCTTACTTCCTCAGCTGGACCAAATTGACCAAAGGTTCAGTGCCTACTTTCGTCAGATCGAAATTGCATTTCCAGACTCTGAAGCAATCGAAAGCATTCGATACGGCGATAGAATGGTTCGCCGCTTAACTCAGCAATTAGATAATAATTTCCAACAAGCTCAAGTTGATTGGGATCTAGCGCGCGAGCAGCTGGCTGAACTCAGTGATACCGGCCGTAAAATATTACCTTCATTAGAGACTCTCGTTGCTCAGGTGAATCAAGAAGCTTTTCAAAGTGGCGAAGCAACTCGAAATAGCACAGAACTAAGCACTCGCTTAGTCATCAGCTTTAGTATTTTCGTCATCATCATCGCGGCATTTGTCGGTTATTACGTCAACCGCTATATTACCGAGACCATTAGTCGTCGACGCTTAGCCATGTTTGCTGAACGCAGCCCGAATCCTATCCTCAGTTTTAATTGGCAAGGTCAACTCACTTATAGCAACCCCGCATGCTTGCAGCTGATGACTCAACAAGGTAATCACTCACAAAGAATTGAGAGTCTACTACCTCTAACATTTCAAGACCGCTTATTAAAACTGCAAAAGTCCAATCAAGACTATGCGCAATGGATTAACGAAGTGGGTAATTATACCCTAGAGTTTTCATTATCCTTATTACGTGATCTCGATACTTGCCACCTCTACATCGAAGATATTAGCGCTCGAACTCAAGCTCAAGCCCAGCTTAAGTATGAGGCCTATCACGATATTCTAACGGAGCTTCCCAACCGCCGTTATTTTAATGAGAACCTGAATAAACTCGTTGCCAATAATAGCCAGCAACAAGCCTTTGCCCTGATATTAATTCATATTGATCGCTTTGATCTCGTCACCTCCAGTGAGGGGTTTAAAACGGGCGACCGTTTAATGCAGCTAGTCGCCCAGCACTTGCAGCAATTCTGTCGTGGTTATTGCAGTCTAGATTTAGGCAATAAACTCTATCGCTTAGATTCCAATAAATTTTCTTTATTACTCGATCAATTGCCTGAGCACGATTTCGCCGAAAATCTAGCGCAGGAATTAAGTCAAAGCTTGGGGCATTCCATTTGTGTTGAGGGTAAAGAGTTTCATCTGACCCTGAGCATCGGCATCAGCCATTACCCTAACCAGGGCATTGAAGGCGAAACCTTATTAACCAATGCTGACGCGGCATTAACTCGAATTAAATCTGACGGTGGCGATGGCATTCTGTGTTATAGCCAAGATATCCATGCCAAGGAACAAGCCTGGATCGCTATTGAAAGAGACTTGCGCACCGCTATAGAGAAACAGCAACTGCAACTATTTTACCAACCTAAGATACAGGCATACCAACACAAGATTAGCGGTGTAGAAGCGCTAATTCGTTGGCAAAAAGACGATGGTAAGATGATATCGCCATTTGAATTTATTCCTGTAGCTGAGCAAACGGGGTTAATTATTACCATTGGCGACTGGGTTATCGCTCAAGCGTTTAATCAATTAAAACAGTGGCAACAATTATTCTTAACAAAGGAAGTTGAATTAAGCTTTGATTTTTCAATTGCCGTTAACTTGTCCGCTAAGCAGTTTCAACACCCTGGCTTTATAAAGAATATTAAACTGCGTTTATCTGAAGCAGAGATAGATCCCCAGTTTATTGAGCTAGAGATAACCGAAAGCCTATTAATTGGCGACATTGAAAATAGCATTCGTATCATGCATCAATTAAAGGAAATTGGCTTTAAATTATCCATTGATGACTTTGGTACAGGTTACTCTTCATTGAGCTATTTAAAACAATTCCCTATCGATAAACTTAAAATAGATCGCGCCTTTGTAATGGACATTGAATCCAATAACGACGATAAAGTATTGGCTAAATCCATCGTAGATCTGGCTCATAATTTGAATTTATCTTTAGTCGCCGAAGGGGTTGAAAACAAACAACAACTTGAGATTATAGAAGCGCTAGGCGCTGAAGAAATACAAGGTTTCTATTTCAGCAAGCCTAAACCTGCTGCTGAAATAGAAAGTGAATATTTTACCAAGGCGGACTGATACTAGCCTTTATTATTTTTGAAAGAGCTGATCTTCCAAAGACTGTCCATGAGTAATCTGACGATAGCTGAGCTTCTGATCGGCCAGTAATTTCAGTAGCTCCTGATCAAGTATCGCATTTTGACGCGAATCATATCGAATAATTAACTCATCCTGCTGTTTTACATCGACCTGCATAACAGCTTTTAACCGACTGATCTTGCTTTTAATCCCCGTATCAGCCTCTTTTAAGCGTAAGGTTATATACGCCAAAGATTGCTGTTCAGCCTGCTGACCAATAATTTTCTGTGCTTTTAACTCCCCTTGATCTAAATGCAAAACTTGGCCACACATTCTTTCTAACTCTGCCAAGTTATGTGAGCTGATTAAGAAGGTTGTCTCACCAGCCAACGCTGTTACTTGCTGTCGAATATTACGCGCATTTTCAGGATCTAATCCCGCCGTCGGCTCATCCAATAAAACCAGTTCAGGCTCTCCCATCAACGCTTGAGCTATGGCGACACGCTTTTTCATACCATGACTCAACGCGGTTATTTTTTCGTTTGCAACATCCGTTAGCTGCATCAACTCCAATACTCTAGCCGCTTCTAATAAACTGGCATTGCGACGATAGCCTTGTAGCCGCGCTAAAAAACTTAATTGCTGCATGATAGTAAGATTAGGGTCAAACAACGCGTCTTGGGGTAAAGCTCCGATACGACCAATTAATTCAGGGCTTCCGACGCTATGCCCCAAGATCTTGGCTTCCCCCGATGTGGCGGGTAAATAACCTGATAAAATGCCAAACAAAGTGCTTTTACCTGCACCATTGGGTCCAACTAAGGCAATCGGTTGCCCTGATTGAACTTCAAAACTGACATTTTCCAATGCCTTCTTCATTCCGAACGATTTATTCAAATTTAGGCATTCAATTAGAGCACTCATATCGCCTGCCTCTTAAACAATCCATAGCCTAATAACAAGAACCCCACCGTCTGCATCATCGGACTCCATAGCGAAAGCAAAGCAATACTAGGAGTTGATTGAGCCATCTGTGCGACTTGAGAGCCAGGTATCCAATAATTAAAAACTGAAAGTACTGGTAAGTACGATGCTAGGTAATTCACTAAAAACCCACCCAGTGATAAAGCAATTATCGCGACTAAAGACGCCATTCGAACCGACGTCATTAATACCGATAGCAAGCTCATCAAAGCAATGAAGGGGCAAATAACTAAGACCAGATTTAACAACAATAACGGCATGATTTTTATACCATCCAGCCAAGTTTCAGGGTTATTTATTAATAACAGCAGATAAGTAATAAGCACTGTAGTCGCCAGTAAAATGGACTGAATTAATAGATGCCCCATAAAGCGACCAAAGAAGATTTGCCCTCGGCTACAGCGTAACGTTAGAAAGCGAAGCCCCCCGCGATTACGTTCAGAAATCATTTGGTCTGCGGCCATTAAAATACTGGAAGCCGGAAATAAATACAGCGCAACCACCCAATAAATAGCAAATTCAGCCAATTGCCAATTCTTCAAAGGCTCCAGTCCAACCACACTCAATAGACTGATCATTAAAGAAGCGTTATCAGGGCTGTGCATAGCCTCAGCAGAAAATTGAATAGGATAAAATAATAACAGCGTCCAAATTGCGATGAAAACAATGCTTACAAACAATCCGCGTTTACTGGCAAATGAGGTCTGCAGTTCTTGCTCGGCAATGAGCCAAGCTTGTCGCTGAAATGAGTTAATAGAAGCAGCTTCTAGGTTATTCGACTTATGCATAGTATCTATATCAAGGATCAAAAGCTTACTCTATCCTGAGGTCAGTCTCTTGTATACTGCTCTTTATTCTCATACCGCAATAAAAAAGGAGCTAAGAATTCTCTTACTTCAGGGCTGTGTTGATTGGCAGAACTAAACTTATAAATTGTGGTTTCTTTTTTGGCCGCTTTGTTTTGATAATTCTGTAACTCTATCATAGCAACCTTCGGCTGATGGCTCTTAGATTCAGCAATATTCGTTTGCTCAATGGGATAAAGGTGATATTGAGCGGCAATAGAATAGAATTCGGATAACGCCATTAACGGTAATAATAAAAAGGCACGACCATTTTTTGTGATTAAACGTTCGATACTTTGGCAAAGGTCAGGATAAGTAAGGCTGTCGGTATGCCGTGCGGTATGACGCAATATTTGTTCTGATTGGGTTTTAGTATGCTGATCAAAAAACGGCGGATTACAGATAATCAAATCATAACGTGGCGATTCAGCTTGTGTAGAAAAACTTTGGATATCTTGCTCAATGATAAAGAGGTGTTCATGCCAAGGGCTAGCAGAAAAATTATCCTGAGCTTCAACGGCCGCCGCATGGGTTAATTCGATAGCAGTAATTTGCTCTACAGAGGCTGACTTGTTATCGGCCGATTTTTGCCCCTGCATTAAAGATAAGATTCCGGTCCCCGTGCCAATATCCAATATCCGTTTTGCGTCAGCAATTGGAATCATGGCACCAAATAACAAACTGTCAGAGCAAATTTTCATTCCAGATTGAGTTTGTTCGATGGAGAATTGCTGTAAACGAAAAGTAGACATAGCTTGATTAGGCTTAAATACGTGATGAAATTAAAACAATTCTATCTCAAATTCTTCAGTATTCTCCATTATTTCACTCATACGAGCATTCTTTTCCATCAACACCAGATCAGACAGCTCAGCTAATTGCTGATCATCCAAAGCTGCGATATTTAGCCCCGAGAATATACGCTTACGCACTAAATGTGTTTGGTAGCAAATCTCATGAGCTGGGCCCAACCCAGGGACTGTAATAGGGCTAGCGCCTAAAACGGCTTTCTTACAGTAATTACAACGCATACTCCCTCCCAAATCTATTCTTTGGCGCATTATATCTACTTTGAATGAGCGTTCAATGTGAATACAGTTATTATACCTGACTAAGATACTCAGATATAAATAGACTGTATAAGCCTATGTTTTCATTAGGGTTTTAAAATATAGGCTAGTCACTCTTTTTGTTACATTGCGTATTTCAATGCATGAAATATCCAATGTTGCTCCAAGGTGCCACTAAATAACTGAGACCAAGGGCCGATGGCATATAAAGCCACATCTTCTCCACCATGAGTCTCATAATCCATCGGTACTAAGGCGACTTGCTTATAATTTGGAGCATATACATCAAGGACCTTATCACCTCGCTCATCCTCTTCATTCTCCTTAGAGTTTGAGGTAATAGCCCCCGGGCCATCTCGATAAGATAATGAAGTATAAGGTTGCCAGTTTTGGTCCAAGCTAGGTGAACTCTCTGGATAACCTTCACTATCATTCCCTTTTACCTCCCCTAAAATCGGATTGCCACGGGTAGGATATCCACCCAGGGTTAATGTGTGGCTATGATCAGCGGTAACGACGATCAGTGTTTCTTCCAGATCGACTTGAGTTAATAGCCATGCGACGGTCTCATGTAATTCTTGAGTCTCGGTTAATGCTTTATAAGCCATGCCGGCATGATGACCATGGTCAATGCGCCCCGCTTCAATGACTAAAGCAAATCCTTCTGGGTTCTTTTTCAATCTCTGTAACGCAACCTCAGTCATCTGTTGTAATGAAGGTTGTTCTGGTGGCCGTTGGTACGCATAGTCCATGTGAGAGAAGGAAAATAATCCAAGCCAGGGTTTATTAATCTGAGCTTCATCTTCGATCATAGCTTGCTGTCCAAGAGACAATAAAGCCGAAGATGAATCAACGTAGTGACCTTTCTTTTGCCACTGTTTAATTAAATTTTTCTCATCTAGTCGCTTTCCTCCCAGTGCCTTAGGTAGAAAATGCCGACGGCCTCCACCGAATAAAATATCCAGTGAGCTCGTTTTTGAATTTACAAATTGACTCGCGATATCTTCACAACCTTGGTCTTTAGCTTGTTGCGACATCGCATTATCGCTTTCCCAATTTCGATCACTACTATGAGCATAGGTTGTAGCCGGAGTCGCATGGGTTACTCGAGCCGTCGTCACCATCGCTGTGCTTTTACCCTTAGCTTTTGCATAATCGATCAAGGTAGGCAGAGCATGTTGTGGGTTACATTGCCCACGAACAGTAGATTCTGGCAGGCTAATAACTCCCTCATTGGTTTTCACTCCCGTCATTAATGCTGACATCGTGCCCGCAGAATCGGGAGTTTGTAAATCAACGTTATAGGTTTTCACCAACGCGCTATGAGGAAACTGTTCAAAACTCAAGGCAAACTCTTCCCCTAACAACCCTTGCTGCTGGCCCACAAAGATTCTCGCAGCGGTTAATGTACTAACTCCCATTCCATCACCAACAACAAAAATAATATTCTTGGCTTTAGCAGATGATTGAATATCTTGATTCAATTTTTTCTGCTGTTGTATTAATAAACGTTCTCTATTTACAACGGCATCATGCCCTTGCTGAAACCACTGCTTAGAGGTTTTTGAATCCTGAACGGGAAGATCAGCGGCACAAGCGATTAATAAAACGATTAGGCTGGATAGCAGTGATAACTTAATAAATTTTCTCATCTTATTTTCTCCCTTCTAGTGCCTGTAAAATGGTGTGGAAAATTTCATTTTGCTCCATTAAACCCGAGAATAAATAAGCCCTAGGGCCCTTGGCGTGTAATGCAACATCATCACTGCCATGAGTTTCCGATCGTAAAGGTATCGCAACGCCTTGATGAAAATCGACATGTTCATTATCACTCGCAGTATCATGGAAAAACTGACGGCCATAGGCTTTACCATTGGCGTAACCTAAAGTCGTATAAGGTAAGCCGTCATTAGCCAATACCACTTCATCTTGCTGATTTTTTGCCGTCGCAAGAATAGGGTTCCCCCGCTTAGGGTATCCGGCCATGACGAAGCTATGGCTATGATCCGCGGTGACAATGATTAAAGTATCCTCATCATCCGTCAGCTCATCTAAGCGTGCGACCGTTTCAGCTAACATTGAGGTTTCCGCTAATGCCCGCGCGGCATTACCTTTATGGTGAGCCTGATCAATTCGAGCCCCCTCTACGACGAATAAATAAGGAGTTTGTTTATTTTGTAGGTATTTTAGCGCCTGCTCAGCCATTGATTTTAATGACGGTTGTTTATTTTCCGATCTTTTTTTACGATCCAATTCAAACGCCATATGGCCAGATGAAAAAACGCCCAAAATTGGAGCTGATTGCCTATTCGAATTTGAATTGAGTTGTAATAGTTGCTGCTGATTTTGAATTAATTGCTGCTGGCCAAATTGCTGTTGAAAGCTTTCAAAATAACCTTCTAATTTCGAAGCTCCACCACCCAAGGCAATATCTAAGCCTGCAGGATAGGCTTTTTCTACTAACTGCTTAGCAATAGAATCACAGCCATACCAATAAGCATTAGGATGACGCAGAAGATCCCCTTCCCATCCACGGTCAGGGCTGTGGGCATAAGTTGCCGCTGGGGTCGCATGAGTTAATCGAGCCGTGGTGACGACACCAGTCGAAAATCCTTTATCATGCCCCCATTCAAACAAGGTTTGCTGATGATATTTCTCACTGTTTTTACAATCGGTTCTATCTTGCTCAGGCCCGATACTGATTAACCCGGCTCGAGTTTTCACGCCTGTCATCATCGCACTCATCGTGCCCGCAGAGTCAGGAGACTGTTGATTGGTATTATAGGTTTTGATTAATGCGCTATGAGGATATTGCTCGAAGTGTAAAAAATGCTCCTCACCTAATAACCCCGCCTGCTGCCCTTGCCAAATACGTGAAGCTGTTAACGTGGTAATACTCATACCATCACCGACAACGAGAATGACATTTTTAGCTTTCAACGATTGTTTATAATCTGCTTCGCTTTGTAAAACAGTTAATTTATTTTTAAGCCAAGCATCGCCTTGCTGAAACCAGCCATCTTCAAGCACAGAAGCATGAGCATTTGAGAACGCTATCAGTGAAGAAATTACTAATATTGAAATAGTGTAGGGAATTTGAATAAAAGGAATTCTGATAGTTCTAAGATAAAAAGACCGCATGAGTAAACCCATAAAAAATTATGCGGCTATTATGACGGTTATTGAATATTTTTTAAAACGAAAAAAGGGCCATCAAAATATTTTGAGGCCCGAGCAAGGTACTCAGCACAGAAACTGGTTTAGGTTTGAGAAGGCTTTGAATCAGGGGCGCCTGTCCCTTTCCTAGCAATGTCGCGTTTAATCATTGCGTAAAATCCGCCAAAGAAAGCGCAAGTTAGGAATACAATTAATAATCCAGCAAATACAACTTCATCCATATACATAACTCGCACCTCTTTTTATTGGCCAGCAATAACGTTTAGAATTTATTGTTACTGCTTATTGACTTGATAAAGTTAGATTAGCAATTAGAGGTAAAAGGTTTTTGACATGGATCAATTTTCGTCAGTGATCCTGATAAGCAGCATAAAAAGTTTGATCTAAATCAACCTGCAAAGAAAACCTGAGGCTATTAAGATGACAAAATTCGTTGCACGAGCTTGTCAATTAGCTGATCTTTAATTTTTTCACGTATCTCAGCTCGGAGGCGAGACATTAAAGCCTGATCAATTCTCATTAAGATACAGACATCCTGAGCGCGAACATTAGAAGTTCTAGGTATTTCGGTAAGAAAGGTAATTTCACCAAATACTTGGCCTGGAGATAATTCTAAAATGGACTTTTGACCCTGTTCATCTAAGATTTCGACAATACCTGACAATAGAATATAAAAAGCTCTTTCCATAGAACCTTTTGTCACTATAACTTCTTTTGGTCTCGCGATAACGAAGCTATCTTGCTCATTCGCTAAGCGCTCTCTTTCATCTGGCATAAAATCCCTAAAAAAAGGAATCTTCTGCAGAATCATTTGAATATGCGCATGACTCAATCCTGCTGTTTTTTTCATACTTTATCCTGACTTACTTACAAAACTCACCTCTTCTTTGAAGCTCCTATTAGTAAGGATAGTTTTTTCAGCCATAATTAGTGCAGTATTTTTTAAAAAACTTGAAGTAATGCTCGGTTGACTAACAGTAATCGGCGTACATTACTAATAGATATTTTGCTTGTAACGCTTTGATAGCCACGTATCGATAACAACACACTGATAGGATGAATATTGTGAAAGGACGTTTGTTGAGCATACTCATAACCTCTGGCCTGCTGAGTATTAACGGCTATGCAGCAGAAGATAGTAATTCCAGTGAAGCTAGTAGTATCGATAAGAGTCCACCGAGCGAAGGGATTGTAGAAGAGGTTAGTGAACCTTCAATCGAAGCCGCTGCTGAACCTGTTGTTGCTGAACCTGTTGTTGCTGAACCTGTTGTTGCTGAACCTGTTGTTGCTGAACCTGTTGTTG
>ENA-OSET01000191-OSET01000191.1-sediment-metagenome-genome-assembly--contig:-NODE-191-length-69438-cov-12.716080_pt1 | contig 69438 bp, 68 predicted proteins | sample MGYA00237882_ERZ534229 | MGnify/ENA primary metagenome ERZ534229 (study PRJEB26408, sample SAMN06266212) | sediment metagenome | isolation source: Hudson Canyon methane seep mesocosm | place... | reverse complement strand
AAGGCCAGCCAGCCTCGCCCATGCAAAGGACCGCATGGGCTGGACCTCGTTTCACTCGGCCGCTGCTGGCGGCGTTATGTTCTATAGGTGCCTATGATTAAAGTAATCACTTTATTTGCAGTAATGATTCTACTCACTAGCTGTGGAGGGGGAAAAACCGAAACTCACGGAAGTGAAACATATAGCGGAGATTATTACAGTGCTGGTAAAATTAAATCTACAGACACGAACTATATTGAAGTAGATGACAGCTTTTATCGATGGGAGCTGATTTCGTCTACAGAATTAATTCAGATTCTCTTGAGGGTCTACGAGCTACCTAGTGGACACGCAAATGACCCAGCTTTATGGGCTCTAGCCGTTCGTATACAGCCTAACCCTAGCGGAATAGTTTATGCCTCCGACATGGAAGTAAAGCTATTTTCTAACTATACGGAAAATACGGAAATTTGTTGCCAAAACATAAGGCCTTTTAGTGAATTTGACCAAGCCGATGTTTCATATTTGGGCGTAAGTGGGTATGTGAATTTTAACTCGGAAGAAGATGCGGTATTTGAAATTGGCTTTCAAAAAGAAACAGAATTAGGTAGTGGCGTGACCACGGGGCAAATCGTTACTGTAAGCGGGTGTTGGTTTGTTGGCAATAGTGCTAATGAATCAGGTTGTGAAATTGAATAAATGAACATAACCAAAAGCACCAACGGACTCCGTAATATTGGCACCTTTTGCGCAAAGAAACGCACAAAAGTCGCCAATATCACTGCGCCGTTGTGCTAGGCGTTAAGTGATGCTTATGATGAAATCTATTACCCTCGGTATTCTTATTTTGGCTATAGCTTCAACTAGTTTGGCGGACAGTTGTAATATTCCAGAAGAAATTCCTGAAAACCAGTTTAGAGATGCTGACCTTGTCTTTGTTGGTAAAGCGAAAGAGATAAATATTCTGATTACAGAGAAAACTCAAACAGTTGATGTCACTATTGATGTTTTGGAAAAATTTAAAGGTGATTTACCTGATCAGATAATAATAGACGGTGATAGCAGATTGCATACAATTCATCCTGGGTACACACATCTGCTATACCTTAAGACTGAAAATGATAGAAAACCTTGGTCTATTGACTGCTGGTCCGGTGATATTAATGAACTTGAATATAAGCAAAAACTTGATGGTATAAAAAATCTATATATTAAAACACTTAACCAGTAGCGCAATGATCACCCAGCCAAAAAGACGGCTGGGTTGGACTCGCTTCGCTCGCCCATTCGCTAGGCGTTAGTTGTAAAAGGGCACCATGAGTAGTACGAACGATCCGAAGAAAGATAATTGGTTTTACCGGCTTTATGGCGGTGATTTTATATGGGGGCATTTTAAATATGCTGTTCTTAAAAAAGTGTTTTTCTGGTTATTTGTCGTTGGCATTGGGTTTCGGATTTTAATTAGTCCATATGGTCAAAATGCTGAGTACTTATTTTTAACTGTTTATTTGCTGGTCGTGTTGACTTACATCGTAGCTCTATTTTTTAGCAAACGTTTGGCTAACTATATTCTCCTAGAGGGCTCTACAGCACAAGATGCAAAATATACATTAACGTGGTTGGGCTCAACAGCAACTATTGGGTTGCTCATAATCCTTTACCAATTAAACAACTAACAAAGCGCTCAAAAGGACCAAAACTGCTGTCACCTTTTTTGCAAAGACACGCAAAAAAGCCGCCATCAATTTTGGCCCATTAGCGAAGCGTTATATTTTCTAAGAGAATTATGGAAATAATCATAGATTGGAAAAATATATCAACACCAGAAGAGTTCTATTCAGTATTTCTTCCACAAGTTGATGCGCCTGAATGGCATGGTCATAATCTAAATGCATTAAATGACGGTTTAGTTAATGGGGATATTAATGGTTTAAATCCACCATATAAAATTACAAATCTTAATATTTCACAAACAAAAGAGGCTATCGTTGATTTTCAAAGTTCAGTATTTGAAATATTCATAGACTCAGCAAAAGAGTATTCTGGTAGTGAAATTAAAGTTAAATAGCAAATATAACAAGGCGCAGCATGTCGCACGCAAGCGTGCTGGACTGTCACTGCGTGCCAGCCCATGTGCGCGGCGTTATACGGTATAGAGAGTTACGCAATGTCTGATCTAATGGATACATATCTTGAAGGTTGCTCACCATATATAAGCAAGCTGAACTACGACATTGATAAACGGATTCTTACGATGGTATGTGTTAAAAACGCAAACGACAATGTTCCACATACCAAAGTTACTTTTACTGGAGTAAGAGCATACTCTGAAGAAACAATGGATGATGAATTTGACGATCATTGTATTGATGGTGTGGTTGGTATGAACTGGGTAAAAGAAAAGGTATTCTGCATTCACACAGATAAAAAAGAAATAATCATAGAAATCGAGAATGAGCCAACTTCAGAAAAAATCGTATAACCAGGCAATCTTGCGGAACTCCGTGGGCTGTCACCTTGTTTGCAAAGAGCACGCAAACAAGCCGCCATCCCACTCCGTCCGTAAATTGCGGCGTTAGCTGACCAAATAGTACATAAAACTACTCTTCACAGAGTTATAACTAAACCAAACGAGAAACCTAAATGATGAGATTAATATTAGTAATAATTGTATTGTTTGCACTACCTGTACAGGCTTTGGAAGATACTCCAGAAAATCGCCGTATTGAAGCAGAGAGATATGTCGTCGCCTCTGACACTAAGCAAATGATGAGTTCAATGGCTGATGGCTTGGCAATGAACATGAAGCCGGAAGATAGGGATGGTTTTCGTCAGATGATGACTGAGTTTGTGAATATTGACGTTATAAATAATGCGTCGATAGAGTCAATGATAAAGCACTTCACAATTGCCGAACTGTCGGCGCTAGCCGATTTCTACGACTTACCTGTAGCAAAAACAGCAATGTTAAAAATGGGTGTCTATATGGCAGAAGTAATGCCTGTTATCCAAGCAGAAATACTTAGAGCCGCAGGTGAAGTTCAGTTGGCGCAAGCAGAATTAAATAGGCAAATGCCTGACCAGAAAAGTACTACTACCGATGCTCAGTAGTATGTTGCAGCTAACAAGTGTAGCCTACCTCGCCCCAGCAAAAAACACGCTGGGGCTGGACCTCGCTTCGCTCGGCCGCAGCTACAGGCGTTATATTTAAAAAGGAGTTTGAAAAGTGTACAAATGTTTCGTAGTTCTTCTGGTAGTTGTTACAACATATAGCCAAGCTGAAGAGGTGGTGAATCGTGATCCTACCATTAAAAATAAAATTGGTTTGGTAGAGGTGTCCGACGCTGAATTGAAATTGGTATCTGGTCAAACGGGTAGCACAGAGCAGTTACAGCAGAACATAGATCAAAAGTCAGAAAGCCCTCTTGGTTATCAACCACAAACTGAACACCAAGCGAACTATGTAGAGCCGCCTAAAGTTACATCATATTTTAATGGTACTAAGTTATAAATATTATTGGTGTTTCTGTTATTTATTTTGAGTAGGGAAGAGTTATTGAAAACTGAATATTATAAATATAACAAAGCGCTCAAAAGGACCAAAACTGCTGTCACCTTTTTTGCAAAGACACGCAAAAAAACCGCCATCAATTTTGGCCCATTAGCGAAGCGTTATAAGTCATAGAGAGTATGGAGGCTAAGGCAATGTACACAGCTGTATTGATCGCATTGGTTGCTATATATTTTGTTGCTGCTTTTCTTTGCCTTACGGATGATGGTTCAGGTAAGCGAAAGCGCCTTGCAGCTACAATATTGTTTTGGCCACTTTTGCCAGTTATCAAAAGTATCAGTACTCGTTCTCTAACTAGCCGGGAAGTTTTAGGTTTTGGTTTCTTGCTGTTGTTTATGTTTTTTGTGGTAACTCTTTCGTTCGCGGGGGTCATATAATTGAGAGTATTGAAAACTTATAACAAACGCAGCCATGTTCGCCCTTCGGGCTGGACCTACGCAAACAGTCACATTTTGTGCTGCGCACAAAAAGCGCCAATTTGCTTCGGCCCATGCTGCGGGCGTTATGTGTAATAGGTTACCTATGGATTGGACAGAGCTTTCTGAATTTAAAGGAATAGATTTAAATGATTCCTTCGTTCTAAGCTGGAATCAAACTAACGATAAAGTAGAGATCAATCTTGAGGCAAGTATTTGGCCTCAGTCAGCTTATTACATTAAACCTAAATCAAATGAATACACCTGTTATCGTAGAGCTACACTCACAATTTTGGGTGCAGTAGAAGTTACAGGTCTTCTGCCAATGGGGGCAGTGAAACCGACGATTGATCCTGATGGAACAGAAGATTACGGAAACATCGATTCACTTAGACAAAGCTCGAATGGTTACAGCATTGCTGGTGAATTTGGAATAGTACAAATATCAGGCGGAAAGCTTGAATTTAAAATAAACACATAACAATGCGCTCAAGCAAAGGACGCAATAAATTGCGCCGCTTAGCATGAGCGTTATGTGCTCCAAAGGATATGAAAATTAACCTACTATTGCTCATCACTTTACCCTTAATGAGGCTTACCTACTTGCAAGGTGGTGAGGGTTTGTTGTTTATCCTTTTTCTTACGGCTCCATACTTATCAATTGCATTGGTTTTGCAAAGCAAAAGTAAGTCGATTCAATCTACCTCTAAAAAAATATGGGGTACGTTTGCCATCCTTAATTTTGCTCTAATGGTTGTTCTATTTTCTTCTGGTTCAAGTGGTATGGGTACAGGCGGTGTTATTTTAATTGGGTTGGTCGCATTTGAGTATTTAATGTCTATTTTATTGGTAGTTAAATTAATAAAATCATCGGGGGCTAAAGTTGAATCATTCACATAACCAGGCTATCAAAGATCGCCCACAAAGAGCCGTGGACTGGACGCGCAAAGAGACGCGCGCCCTTTATAGCGGCGTTAGGATTTAAGGAAGTACAGAGCTTGCATGAAATAATAAATATGAAAATTAAAAAATACGTTTATCTCTTATTACTTTTTCTTTTTATAGCTTTTGAAGCCGTGGCAAAGCAGCCAAATATCATACTCATTGTCGGTGATGACGTCGGGTTCAGCGACCTCGGCTCATATGGGGGAGAAATCGATACCCCCAATCTAGATGCACTAGCAACGCAGGGAACGCGCTTTTCTAACTTTCATGTTACCGCTTCGTGTTCACCAACCCGTTCAATGCTTATGACAGGGGTTGATAACCATCTTAATGGGCTTGGTAATATGGACATTACGATGCCATTTGAACACAAGGGCAAACCTGGTTATGAAGGTGTTTTGAATAATAAAGTTGTCACTGTCGCTGAATTGCTCAGGGACAATGGTTACCATACTTATCAGATCGGTAAGTGGCACCTTGGTAATTCACCAGAGAAGAGACCCTATAATCGTGGTTTCGAACGTACAATTGCTTTAGGTGATACCGGGGCGGATAATTGGCAACAGAAAAGTTATTTACCGACCTACGACAAGGCCCATTGGTATGCCGATGGCAAAGAGCATCAGTTACCCGATGATTTTTACTCATCCAAATATTTTGTCGATAAAGCGATCGAATTTATCGATTCGAATAAAACGAGTAGCCAGCCTTTCTTTGCGTATATTGGTTTTCAAGCGGTACATATCCCTCTTCAAGCGCCGAAGGAGTTCGTTGAAAAGTATCACGGCAGATATAGCGCCGGTTGGGAGCCTGTACGGAAGCAACGTCTAGAAAAAGCGGTTCAATTGGGTTTGATTCCTGAAGGTGCTCAGCTAACTAATGAGCCTATTATGGCTGATTGGCAGTTGTTGTCCGAAGAAGATCAGGCGTACAAGGCACGCAAGATGGCCGTTTATGCGGGAATGCTCGATGCGATGGACTTTCATATTGGTCGCTTAGTGACATATCTGAAAGAAATTGGCGAGTATGAGAATTCCATATTTGTATTCTTATCAGATAATGGGCCAGAGCCCTCTGACCCTTTACAAGTTGTATCGGTTTCACCCTGGGTTAAATTCAACTACTCCACGGATATTGAGGACCTTGGTGCAAAAGGTTCGTATACCGCTATTGGGCCAGATTGGGCTAAAGCTGCGGCCAGTCCCGGTACATTTCACAAGTTCTATGCTGGGGAAGGTGGGGTTCGAGTTCCCCTGATCATCTCAGGACCAGGTATAGAGCAAGCAAAAATCAAAAAGAGCTTCGCGCATATTAAAGATATTGTGCCAACCATTCTTCAACTCACCGGTACGCAAGATCATGAGGGAGACTACAAAGGCGCGAGCATCCTTCCCATTACCGGAGCTAGTCTTTTGCCGGTGCTGCGAGGAGAAAAAGAGTTTACCCATGAAAAAGATAAATATATTGGCTATGAGCTGGCTGGCAATGCCGCGCTGTATAAAGGGGATTACAAATTGCTCAAGAACCTGCCCCCATTAGGAGATGGTGAGTGGCATCTATACAACATCGTTGTAGACCCCGGTGAATATCGAGACTTGCGTGACGAAATACCTGAGTTATATCTTAAGATGATCGCTAACTACAAAGAGTATGCTGAAGAGCACGGTGTGCAGGATATGCCTGAGGGCTATAACTACATTAAACAAGCAACATTATATTCAGCAAAATTAATTATCACACGCAACGCACCTTATTTTATCGGTGGGTTGGTTTTCATTCTGCTTGGATATTTCTATTTCCGTCGTAGGGCAAAACATGAGTGTTAATCCTAACAAAGCCAGCCAGCATCGCTCCCGTTGGTCGCTGGACCTCGTTACACTCGGCCGCTGCTGGCGGCGTTAAATTGTAAATATACAGAGTGGCTGCCTGGAACCTTTTGGGTTACACTTAGATCTATGATTAAAAGCTTCATCCATAAAGGTCTTCAAAAGTTTTACTCGTCAGGCAATACTTCTGGAATACAGAAGAAGCATGAGAAAAAGTTGCGCCTAATTCTCACCAATTTGGATCAAGCTGAAACCCCAGACGATATGGATTTGCCTGGTTTATTTATGCATCAACTGAAAGGCGATAGAAAAGGTATTTGGTCTATACGTGTAAGCGGTAACTGGAGAGTTACTTATCGGTTTGTTGGTCGAGATGCTGAAATAGTAAACTACGAGGATTATCACTAATGGCTATGTTTAACCCCGCCCACCCTGGAGAGATTATCAAAGATCTAGTAATTGAGTCTTTAGGGTTAACTATCACTGACGTTGCAAATCATCTAGATGTAAGTCGTAAAACTCTGTCTAAGGTTTTAAACGCGCGAGGTTCTGTTACACCAGAAATGGCAGTTCGTCTTGAGTTAGCTTTCGGTAAGCCTTCTGCTGATCATTGGTTACGTTTACAGAATGCATACGACCTTTGGCAAACAAGACAGCAAAAAGAATCGCTGCATGTATCGCCTTACAACTTCCAAGTGGCATAGATAAATTTAACCAAGCGTTCAACCGGACTCACCTTTGGCTCGCGCGGTTAAATATAATAAGGGACAGGCACTTTAAGGGAAATATTCTACCCCAGCACGGACTCGTCGGGAGCCACTTACGCGCTCGCGTGCAAAACCAAAATTTTCGCCACCTGCTCTTCCAAGAAGGGTGACTTTTGCGACTTTAAACGAGTATGTGCCTCTGCCGAGTTTTTCTCAAGGGAGTGCCTGTCCCGTTGCTCTTAATGTAAGTACTATTTGATTCGCTTCCCTAATTTATTGGAATAAGAATGGCCTGGTTTTATTTAGCAATTGCAATTGTTTCCGAAGTGATTGGCACCTTAGCCCTAAAAAGTTCTGACGGCTTTACACATGCAGCGGCAAGTGCCGTTTGTGTTGTGGCTTACTGTGTTGCGTTCTATTTTTTATCGTTGGTCATTAAGTCTATACCGGTCGGCATTGCGTATGCGGTATGGGCGGGTTTTGGTATAGTTCTCATCACAACGATTGCCGCGCTATGGTTTAAACAGGTCCCGGATATTCCGGCTGTTATCGGCATTGTTTTTATTGTTACAGGCGTCGTTATTATTAATGCCTTTTCTAAATCAGTTGGCCATTGACGATATACAAGCCACTGATCAGTTTTGTTTTCTGATCGAATCGGCTTCGATTCACTCGTAACGTCGCCCTCTTTTTGCTCTGCTTTTTACTCTCTTCCATTTCACTTTCTCTTCATTCTCTCGCGCTGTTAGATAGACCTATCACCTTCGCTCCCTAGCTGCCGCTTGGCTTGCACAGGTATTGCGCTATAGTCAATGTAACAACAAAAAATTTAGATCCTATACAGATCCCTACTTAGCGAGCTACCAAGTGTTAAAACAAATAAGCATTTCCGACCTGATGGTTGATATGTATGTGGCAGATATTGTCGAGACGTCTAGCTGCCAGATGCCAAAACGACGCAAAGGCATGATTCGAGACAGTCGCATCATTAGCAAGTTTATTGAAGTCGGTGTTGAACGCGTTGTCATCGATACGGCAAAAGGTTTGGACGTCAGCGCCATCGAATCAGCCAATGACGAACATAACAAAGCCCTGATCGATACGGCACTCGAAGAAAAGCTAGATGTCCTGAAAGGCAACCTTTCAAGTGAATACCAAGACCTATCTTTAGAATGGGGCAGTGCAAAAGAGATTTTTCGTACGTCCACCAAAATAGTGCTGCAATCCGTCTCCGCTATTCAAGAAGGCGGCACACTTAATCAACGCTACTTTGACGAAGCGTCAAAGGCTATATCCCGCTCGATTATGCGCAATCGCGATGCCCTAACCTGGCTGGGTAAGCTTCGTCACGAGCGCAGCTACCTGTTCGAACACTCGGTGAACACCGCTACATTGATGGGCATTTTTGCACGTGAGTCTGGCTTGAGTTTAACGCAAACCGAAGCGTGTATTACCGGCGCGCTATTACATGACCTAGGGCAGGTCAAAATTGAGGCTGAGCTGCTGGAACGTATGGGCCCCGTGACCGAGCCGGAATTTGAAGAGATCAAAAAACACGTTGAACTGGGCGAGTCCTTGCTTCCAGAAGGGGCAGACATATCAAGTATCGCGAGATCGATCATCGGAGAGCATCATGAGCGCTATGATGGGTCTGGCTACCCAAATGGGTTGAAAGGCAAAGAAATCTCTATCTATGGCCGAATGTTCGCCATTGTCGATACCTACGACGCGCTGACCAACAATCGCGGTTACAAAAAAGCGGTGCCGTCTTCGCAAGGGATGCGAACACTTCTAGAGCTGAGCAAGACTCAATATGATGAAGTATTGGTTCATCAATTTATCAAGTGCATGGGGATCTATCCAACAGGCAGCCTAGCGCGCCTCGATAGCGGCTTGTTGGCTGTCGTGATCGCACAAAACCCCGGACACCCGCTTAAACCTCTAGTTAAAGCAGTTTACAACACCGTGACGTCGTCTTATGTGAAACCGGAACTAATGGACCTCGCTCGCACTGACTGTCCCGTCAAAATACACAGCTATGAAGACCCAAAGAATCATGGCATCGATGTCGATGAATTTATGCCTGATGAGTTGTTAGAGGACTAAGCGGCGTATAGAGAAAAATAGGTTTATCTATCTGATTTCTCGACGTAAATAAAAAGGGGCGTAGACAATAAATGCACCCCCTTTTTTTAGGCCCTTAGAAAAAATTAATCGGAAAGTATTCGCCCGTTACCACACCGCGCAGCGCGAAATAAAGCAGCAAACCGGCGGGGCCAAACATCAGTGTCATCAATAAACACGGCAGTAACATCCAATGGGCAATATTATATTGCGCCGCATTGCTGACGATAAACACCCCTACTATCAAATCAAATGCCAAGTAATGCACCCACCCTGCTAACACAATGCGCGGCGTTTGAAATAACTTGATAATGCCTTTGAGCGACCAAAAACTGCCGCGTACTTTATGATCGGGTCCGTCGTGTTTTTTACCTAAGAAAACTAAGTAACTGTATGCCACGCATAACAATATGACCACAATACCGATCACGACACTTTGTGCGGTTATGCCTAGTGCTGAGGGCCATAGAGGAAAGGCGGCTAGGACGAACCAGCCGAGTATAGCTGTGTAGTTGGTAGCTTTAAATATGTTTGATAGGGCGTGCATAGGGTAAGCCTTTACGTTTTTTACTAACAAAAATACTGAAAGGCTCAGTCTAGCTTAAGGGAGTCAGTCTTGACGAAAAGATTCGACCCAACTGAGCAACAGATCAAACACGCCTCGCAACATTAATTGGCGCGCTTAGCATGCTAAGATCAAAGGATTATTCGGACCAACAAGTCTAACCAACAGGCCCAATTAAAAACATGACTAATCGAAACGATCTATCAGGTAAGAAAATAGTCATTACCGGCGCATCAAGTGGCATCGGAGAAGCCGCCGCATTGCAGCTTGCGGCACTAGGCGCAACGGTTATTTTGGTTGCTCGCCGTGAAGACAAATTAAACGCCGTCGTCGAGACGATAAAAAATGATGGCGGCAAAGCTTATGCTTACTCTGCCGACCTTTCAGACCTGTCACTCATTGATGAGTTAGGGGATAAGATCTTGGCAGAGCATAGCAGGATCGACGTGCTCATTAACAATGCTGGCCACTCTATTCGACGCCCCTTCACGGATTCGCTGGAGCGCTACCATGATTTTGAGCGCTGCATGACACTAAACTACTTCTCACCGTTACGGCTGACACGCAAGCTGCTACCGGCCATGATCGATGCAAAACAGGGCCACATTGTAAACTCAAGCACTTGGGGAACCTTGCTCCCTGTCACCGGTTTTGGCCCGTACAATGCCAGTAAGGCCTCCCTCGATTCAATCGCAGAGTCGATGCGAGCGGAGTTAAGAGAAAAGGGAATCACGATTACCCAAATCCACTTCCCCCTTGTCCATACTGCCATGAGTGCAGCCACTGAGCAGTTTCAAAAATTGCCTGGGATGACCTCGGAAGAAGCGGGTCAATGGGTGGTTCGAGCCGTCACTCATCGTCCTGCCAAAATAATGGACCTAAAAACCAAAATCGCAAAGTGGTTATATTTACTATTCCCCAGAACAGCGGAGGCCTGTTCGAAAAGACTTCCTTTTTCTGTATAACGATTAAGGGTTCGCTTTGATCCAGAAAAAGTCGGAGTAATGACTCACATGATGTTTAACATTACACCCAAGATTTTCGATGAAGTGAATGACGCACTCGCACTATTGGGCAACCTTGGCAGAGAGCGCCAGTTTAAGAAAAGTGAGTTTATTTCCCGCGAGGGCGAAGCCCCCTCCCATCTATTTTATATGCGAAGCGGCCTGGTTAAGTGCTTTCAGCTGCAAGAAGGCAAAGAAATAATTCTTCGCCTGATGACTGACAATAGCGCCGTATTAGCGTACTCGGGGTTTATCACTAATAACGTTTCCACTGAAAACATTGAGTGTATACAAGCGTGTCATGGGCTTTGGATCCCAATCGCTGAACTAGAAGCAATGCGAGCAAACAACCCAAGTATTGATCTAATCTTTCGCTACATGGCTGAGCAGCATTATTTGTCCATGGAACGTCGGCTAATGATGCTTCACCACCGTTCCTCCCAAGAGCGTTACCGTTATTTCTGCAAGCATATGGAGCCAAAGATTGTCGAACAAACGCCGCTGCATTGTGTTGCTTCGTACCTTGGCATCACACCTGAATCTTTTAGCAGAATGAAGCGAAAACTTATCAAGTGATAAGGTTTTTGTCCTGCACCTCACCTAAGGTATGGATTCATTTTCACCAACGGGAACTGTCATGTTAAAAATGAAATCAGCGTGCGAAAAATGCAATGCCTCAACCGGCGTTAAAGAAACCGCCTTTATTTGCTCTTATGAGTGCACCTTTTGTGAGTCGTGTACCAACGAGTTCGCCTCAGTATGCCCTAACTGTTCGGGTGAGTTGCTGCGCAGACCAGCGCGACTGAAGAACCCCTTAGATACAGCTACGTCACAGTTAAAGGCAAAACTATTTGGTCGGTCAACTTAGTCCTAAAGGGTTAAACAAGAAACACCAAGCCTAAATACGCTTTACGCGTCGCGCGTGCTGCTTAAAGGAATCCTTTTTGCGCTTCTGCACGTATCCCTACCTTAAGAATTAAACACTTGGAGTAATGCGATGCACCTTGACCAAGAAGACGAGTCCCGCGTCATTGAAATGGCTTGGGAAGACAGAACCCCATTTGAGGCGATAGCGAATCAGTTTGGGTTAGATGAAGCGGCCGTTATTAAACTGATGAGGCAGTCTATTAAACCGGCTAGTTTTAAGATTTGGCGCAGCCGAGTGAGCGGAAGAAAAACCAAACATACACACCTAAGGTCATCTGCAGTGACGCGTGGTTACTGTCCAACTCAGTACAAAAACCGTTAGCTAGATGACCGTCTCGACCAACAGCAGCCCTTCCCTGCCCGCGAAATAAACCAGGCTGCACCATACAAAGGTGATGACTGTTAGTTCAAGCATGATGGTGAGACGGCGAGCGCGCAGACGACGCGCGATCAGAGCGTAACTCGGTACACCCAATAGTACCGGCGCCAAGACTAGCGTCCCACGACGCCCATAACGTTTCCAGAATCTCATTACTTTGCGAAGGTTGCGGTTGAAGCCCTTTGGTTTGGACTGACGGCGCGCTAACCAATAGTCCGTCGCAAACAAGGTAGCCCCTGCCGAAGCGAGCGCAGGCCCCATGTTAAATAGCAGCATTTCAGCATAAGAGAACTGTGCGCCGACCGCGATCAGTGGGCCAATGTATGTCTTCCAAACGCTAAAGAAAAACATACTCAATACTTGGAGGAAGTATGCTTCATCCATTGCTAACGGCCGCTTTCGGATCGAACAGGTTCATTGAATATTATGCATCCACATCAACAGGAAAGCGCTCACTAATCGGTGTTGGGATAGTCACAATTTTCCTTTTATCTAAATCCATCCAGCCGATCACACAGCGATGTAGCGCCGCGATCTGGCCGTCAGCACTATACAAGTGCTGACGCATCCGAATAGATTTAGAAAACCCAGTCGGTTCACCCGCTTCAACCGTGACACGAAGTGCATCTCCCATATGCGCCTCTTGCTGATACTCAGTTTCTTCCTTAAACAAGACGGGGCCGATACGGTGCTCTTGCGACCACGCTTGCGTTAAGCCAATGCTATTCAGAAACGCTATGCGAGTATGTGCACACAGGTCCGAATACGCCGTATGACGCATATGTTGATTAGCGTCGCAATCAGCCCAACGGACTTCTATTTGCTTATCAAAAAGGATTCGATCCTTATCACTCATGTTTACCTCGTTATCGTAAAACAGGTTCTAAACGCCGTGTTAAATAGACGCTTCGAAATATCGATAGAATGGGCTAGGTAATAATCAAAAAGCGTTCGACAAAACTTCTTCTAAGTCGCTTTTCAACTCGTCAGGATTAATGATCCAAACGATGCCGTCGTCCGCGGGAAATACGCCGACATCCAAGTCGTCGCCTTTTAAACCAGGCACCCATTTCTTGAAGAACTCCGGCAATGAGACGGCGTTGGGTGTCAGGGTTTGATCACTGCCGCTTTGGTAACGCGAAGCACATTCAGCATTCGGCCAAACCGGTAGATACTCCATGTCCTCATCTTCGACATAGATTTTGAGAAACTGCTGGTCTTCATTTACGAGAATCCAAAGCTCGCGCTCCTCGGCCGCTTTATCCAAAAAATAGTCGTAGCGGGATTCACAGTCGAGTTCGAAAAGCTCTTCAGTAGTGGCTGTCATGGCAGGCGCGCTCTAATGATCAAAAAAACGTATTGTGACGAACTCTCGCTGCACTGTGAAACAATTAATGAAAAACACTGCGTTTTAATGCTGAGCCAGTGAGCCGGCCACCTCTGATTTACCTCACTGGCTCTATTTTGATAACAAAAACAAATAGCCTTAATAACCTGCTACTGGTCTTTAAAATCTGCCGCCGAATGTCGCTCCAACATCTGCTCTTCTTCTGGCCCCCACGCACGATTCACTAACCGGCCACGTTTAACGGCGGGCCGCTCTGCGATCGCCTGAGCCCAGCGCTGAACATGTTGATACGATGCCACATCTAAAAACTCTGCCGCGTCATACAATACGCCGAGTACCAACCCGCCATACCATGGCCAAATGGCGATGTCCGCAATGGAATACTCGTCGCCAGCCATATAGGTATTTTCAGCAAGGTGTCTATCCAGCACATCAAGTTGGCGCTTCACTTCCATCGTAAATCGCTCGATGGGGTATTCCATTTTGCTCGGCGCATAGGCATAGAAATGACCAAACCCGCCTCCCAAATAGGGAGCAGAGCCCATCTGCCAGAACAGCCAATTCATCGTTTCGGTGCGTGCTTTTAAGTCGGTCGGTATGAGTTTGCCAAACTTTTCTGCAAGGTACAGAAGGATGGAACCCGATTCGAATACGCGCGTTGGCTCACCATCGTTGCGATCCAACAAGGCCGGGATTTTCGAGTTCGGATTCAAGTCCACAAAGCCACTGGAAAACTGGTCGCCTTTCAATATATCAATCGGATATGCGTCGTATTCAGCCCCACTCTCACCCAGTTCGAGAAGTTCCTCCAGCATGATCGTGACTTTCTGACCATTCGGTGTTGCCAACGAATGCAACTGCAATGCGTGTTCACCAGCCGGCAATTCTTTGTCCTGCGTCGCACCTGCGATCGGACGATTGATACTCGCCCAGTTACCGCCATTCTCTTTCTTCCATTGCCAAACTTTCTCTGGCGTGTACGCGTCGTTACTGTTCGAGTCGTTAATAGACATATTTTTACTCTCTATAGTGTTAAATATCGCTTATGCGTGTTCAGCTTGTGTTTCGATGATGGCCTCGGAATAGCCCCGATAGGCGCCCCAAAATTGCTGAGCAAGACTGTCAGGAAAAACGTGAAAATCACCCGAGCTCAAGGCCGAAACGATTGCCTCGGAAACACTAGATGCCGGGTCGCTCTCGTCAAAACCCGCCTTATCGGCCATATCTGTTTTGATCGGTCCAGGGTGGACACTTAACACTTGAATTCCCAGCGGTGCAAACTTTTCCTGTAAACCCTGAGTGATCGAGTAAGCCGCCGCCTTCGATGCTGAATAGCCAGAAAAGTCGGCAAAATTCTTAATCGACGCGACCGAATTCAGTTGCACAAATGCCGCGTTGGCTTGGCTGGACAGAATTGGCGCAAAGGCCTTTGCTACGCGCAGCAAGCCATACACATTTACATCCATTTCATGCCTTAGCGCTTGCTCTATATTTTTCGACAATGGGTTCGCTACTTCGAGAACCCCTGCATTATTGACCACCACCTCAACATCTTTCGCCTGCTCCGCGGCAGCCGCAATAGACTCGGGGTCACTCACATCAACCGTTAGCGTCACGACTTTATTGCCATAACGCTGCTGCAAGTCAATTGTGCTTTTCGGGTCACGCACAGCGAGATACACCTTGCGCGCTCCATGCTCAATAAACGACTCGACGATCGCTTTACCGATACCGCGATTTGCACCCGTCACGAACGCTACTTTACTGCCTATCGAAAATCCCATTGTTCTACCTCATATCGATTTGATCGGTGATTAAACGCTGTCTCGAATCGCTTTTACTGGTCATTGACTAAAGCTACGAGAGCCGGTCTGACTAGGAACGCTTTTGAAATTCCAAGGCAGACTCTCTTCACTAAATTCAACCATTTCATACAAACGCCTAATCGAAACAGACAAACTACCGATCCATAATTTATTTTGTACCGATCGGTAAGGTTGATCAAATTGTACCGATCGGTATAATAATGTCAACAGTCATTTATAGAATCGATGCTTTGCAGGCTTGACCTGCCCAGCCGACAGCAAAAGACGAACGGAAAACCACTATGTCTAGAAAAATCGAGTTCGACAAAACCGAAGCGCTGGACGCAGCGATGCAGGTATTTTGGAAGAAAGGTTTTTCAGGCGCGTCATTGTCAGAGTTGACCCAAAGTATGGGCATCAATAAGCCCAGCCTTTATTCGGCGTTCGGCAATAAAGAGGCACTTTTCGTTCAAGCGACACAATATTATTTGGAGAGCGTGGCAAAAAAACATACCAAACTGCTCGTTCAAGATAGTCGCAGTCTACGCACCCGGCTCGGTGCTTATTTGCGCTCTGTAATAGCGGGGCAATGCAACGATGACGGCCCAAGAGGCTGTTACATTTCACTTTGTCTTTCCGAAACTGAGGGCGATGCATTGCCCGAGGCCGCGCAGTCTTCCCTGAGCGAAGCTGGGCTACATAGTCACACTGCATTAATGGCCTTATTTCAAAGTGACACTGAATCAAAAGCCAAGGGGCACGATCAGCGAGCGGCCATCAACACCCGTTTTATTATGACATTCCTAAGTGGCACTGCAGCCATGGCGCGCTCCGGGCAGACCGAGAGCGACCTTCTATCATTGACTGATTTAGCACTTGATGGACTAGGCATCACTGCTTAAAGTCACCGCTTAGCCTCACCGTTTAATCTGGTCGGCGTCATCCTTCGATCCAATACCTCAACGCTCCATCTCAAAATCATTCGCGATCAGAGGATGATTTTGACTAATAGATCCTATATAAAAGCACTCTCACTCAAGGCACAACAGCATCCAATTCGTTTAGCATACGACCAATAATAAAGATTAGGAGAGCACATGATTTCCACCATGATGAGTCAGGCACTAACCATCACCTCCGTGATGCAATTCGCGGAAAAGGTCTATCCAAATCAGGAAATCGTCTCCGTGACGGCTGACAATCCGGGGCATCGTTATACCTATAAAGACGCCTTCCAGCGCACGCGGCAATTGGCCAATGCACTGAATACGCTAGGCCTAAAACAGGGTGATGTCATTGCGACCATGGCATGGAATGATTATCGACATTTGGAGCTGTATTACGCTATTTCATGCTCCGGCATGGTCTGCCACACTATTAACCCACGCCTGTTTGATGAGCAGATCGAATACATCGTCAACCACGCAGAAGACCAGTGGTTGTTTATCGACCCCTTGTTCGTACCTAAACTCGAAGCACTGCAAGACAAACTACCCAATGTAAAAGGCTTTGTTGTACTGACCCGCGCTGAAAAAATGCCAGAAACGTCGCTCAAAAATGTGCATTGCTATGAAAGCTTAATCGCCAACGAAAGCAGTGATTTCGAGTGGCCAGAACTTGACGAAAATGCGGCGTCGGCGCTGTGCTATACCTCTGGCACAACTGGCAACCCAAAAGGCGTGGTATACAGCCATCGCTCAACGGTTCTGCATTGCTATGCTAGTAGCCTGCCTGACGCATTTGGTCTGTCGCGTAATGATGTCATTATGCCAATCGTGCCGATGTTCCATGTTAATGGCTGGGGCATTGTTTACTCGGCCCCCATGTCGGGCTCAAAACTCGTCATGCCTGGGCCTAAAATGGCAGACGGCCAAACCCTCACTGCGCTAATTAACCAAGAGAAGATCACGATGTCAGCGGGCGTTCCGACTGTTTGGCTCGCGTTGCTTCAATATTTGGAGGCCAGCGTCGAGACGATCGATAGTTTGGAACGTGTCACCGTCGGCGGTGCCGCTTGTCCACTGTCTATTTTTACCACCTTCAAAGACAAGCATGGCGTCGATACCGAGCACGCATGGGGCATGACCGAAATGAGTCCGCTTGGCACCTACAATAAGATGTCTGATGCCGATCGAACACTCCCTAAAGACGAATTCAACAAAAAGCTTTTGCGCCAAGGCCGGCCGGTCTTTGGAGTCGACATAAGAGTCGTCGATGAAAACGGCCAAGCACTGCCCTGGGATGGCAAGTCAGCCGGTGCTGTGCAGGTAAAAGGCGCGTTTATCACCGAACGTTACCACAAGCTTGAGGGCGAGTTTACGCAAGATGGCTGGTTCGAAACGGGCGACGTGGCCTATCTTGATGAAGAGTCTCGAATGCAAATTACCGACCGCACCAAAGACATTATCAAGTCAGGTGGTGAGTGGATTTCGACCATAGAACTTGAGAACCAAGTCATGAATCACCCCGACGTAGCCGAAGCTGCCGTTATTGGCGTGGCTCATGATAAATGGACCGAGCGCCCCTTGCTGGTAACGGTACTAAAAGAAGGTCACTCACTCTCAGCGGAAACGCTTTTGGCGTTTTTAGAAGGCAAAGTCGCGAGTTGGTGGATACCCAACGCCTGCGAATTCGTGTCGGAGCTGCCCCATACCGCCACCGGGAAGCTTGATAAAAAAGTCATTCGTGAGCAGTTCAAAGGCTATGACTGGCAGGAATGAAGGCACACCGCGACTTAGAATTTCGATAATCATTTCGCGACTAAATTTCACAACTAGTTCCGCAACGATTTTCGCAACTAGGCCATAAGGTAGGCGAGGCAGTTGTGCTGAGCCTTTTGTTTTTTAAGGAAACCACAAGAGCATGACACGATTGAATCATACCGCTGCAGGGACGTCTGCTAGCATGCCTACGGTCACGCGTATTGTCGGCATTCTTTTTTTGATGTTAAGCCTTTCGGCGTGCAACGCCTTAGATAAGCAAAAAAGCGAAATACTCAAAGCCTTGATTATCGAAAATCACACGAGCGTGCCATTGACGCAAGTTCGCCTCACGATACCTGCAACACATGGTTTAATTGAGTGTGGCTATATCCCGCCAAATCAAAACTGTTCTTTAGGCTTTCCTGAGGTAAAAAATAAACACAACCCCGCCCACCTTTCGTGGCTTCAAAATGGGCAGTCGTATTCGCAAGACTTAAGTAATGGTGGGCGACTTAAAGAAATCACTGACCACCCAGTCAGTATCGTCATCAAGATACTCGAAAGCGGAAACCTTAGAATAGAAAAACAATAATCACCGAAATAGCCCTGCGCACGTCGCGTAAGATTTTTGGCCCAATGTGCGCGTCATTAAGAATACGCGCACATCGAGCTACTACGCTTGTTATGTTGTGATAAGCAATCGCTTAGCTATCTTTACTTCGGCGCTCTTTACGCTCATGTTTCTTCATTCTCTTTTCCATCCGTTTTTCCATCTTCGCGACTTTTTCGGCAATCTCCTCGTTTAGCTCCAGCTTTTGCTCCGGCGTTAAGATGGCGTAAATTTCTTTTCTCGCCGCCGACATCGCCATTACTTTTTCCTTTAGTTTCGATGCTATGATGTCAGCGTGCTGCTCGACACGGGTTTCATAATCAGCCGCCTCTGGATCTAATGCGATCATCGACGTCATCATTTTAAATCCTTTTTGCATCCCCCTCTGGTGCTTCATTTGATCTAATATTGCATCCACTTGCGTTTCTTGGGCCGCCGTCAAATCGACATGATCGACCATTTTTTCGAGCGGGTTCATCATGCCATGGTGTCCCCCTCCGAAATGTGGACCGGCGCTGACATACCCTGCCGTGACAACCAAAGCTAAGGACACAGGTGCAACAACCCAGTGAACAACCTTTTTTCCAAGAGACTTTTCTAACGAACTATTTTTCATGATATTTCCTCAATTAACTGATTTAAAAATTCACTGCCGTATGAATCATTCGACATGGAACCAGTGTAAACAGAGCATTCGTAAAGAGGGGTCTAGCCAGCGTAAAGATTGTGTAAAGGCGCGTTGACGATCTGAGCCTTATGCTAATCTATGCCCTAATTCCTAACCATCAAAGTACCGAGAAATACCATGAAGCGCGTTTTACTTATCGAAGACGACCCAGAGATCAGCGAGCTACTGTGTGTGCTGCTGCGTCGGGAAAACTTCGAAGTAACTCCGGTTTACGACGGACAAGAGGGCGAGGCTGCTGCCTTGAGCAAACAATATGACGTCATTATTCTCGACATCATGCTGCCATCAAAAGACGGTCTAGATGTACTTCGCGATATTCGAGGCAAAATTAAAACGCCCATTTTGATGCTGACCGCGAAAGGTGACGACCTGGACCGAATTATCGGATTTGAGATGGGTGCCGACGACTACCTCCCAAAACCCTTTAATCCCAGAGAGCTCGTGGCGCGAATCAAAGCCCTACTGCGCCGCGTAAAAATGGATCGCAGCGATGAAGAGGCCTCTGATAGCACGATAAATGCCGGTAGTATCGTGTTAAAAACTAAAAGTAGAGAAGTATTTGTCGACCATCGCAAAGCCGATTTAACCTCTACCGAGTTTAACGTGTTACGCACATTGCTAGCGCGCCCTAATGAAGTCATCTCTAAGTCTGACCTCACCGAACTATCACTTGGCCGAAAACTGAGTGCCTACGATCGTGCAATTGACATGCATGTCAGTAACCTTCGAAAAAAATTGGAGGGTATTTCAATCCAAACCATTCGAGGTGTCGGTTACATGTATCAAGTAAGCGATAGCTCCGCCCTGCAACAAACAAACCATCCACGTAACGAATCATGACGCTTTCACCCCCGCCTTTACGACATCGATTGATTTTGAAAATCATGGTTATTTTTTGGCTAACCACCATAGCGGTCATTGTTGCCAACATCTATATCACCAAAGAAATCGTCGTGACGGAATACAAAACAGATCAGCTAAGGGACAAGCTTAGAGACTTAAGTAAAGAAGCTGTTTTCATCTATGAGAGCGAAGGCAAGATTGCTCTAAAGCGCTGGTATCAAGACCTATCTGATGAAGAAGAGTTACGTGTTGTTTTGCTGGACGATCAGCAACGTCCGATCGCTAAACTTAAACGTCGTAAACATAAAGAGCACGATAAAAACGATCATCGCGACGATAGTGAAGATAGTGACGGCCATTATGACAGTGATCAACAGGTCACAAGCAGTGATTCGCAGTGGAATAATTCGAGCAACGAGGCAAAAGATGAACGCGCAATTGAACGAAAACCGCGTCGTTTCGGTTTAGACCAGCATATGCTGACGTTTGCGGATCAAAATATCGTATCTGCCAGCGGCGAATCTTATACATTGCGAGTGCTTCCCTCACCTTACCTTAGGTCTACGTTCAATCCTGAGTCGCTACACCTATATCGTCTGGGCGCCTCATTTCTGATTATTCTATTGGGTTCTTGGTGGCTAGCACGCTCCGTATCCAAACCCGTCGACAGTTTGCGAAAAGCGAGTACCGAAATTGCCGACGGGAATTTCCAAGTGCGCGTTAGTAAACACCTTGGCGGCCGCAAAGACGAGCTAGGCCAACTAGGACAAAGCTTCGATCATATGGCCTCAAAAATTGAATTCTTGATTGGCAGCCAGAAACAACTGTTCCGTGATATCTCTCATGAAATACGAACACCACTCACGCGACAGAAAATCGCTATCGAACTAGCGCGTGACAGCGCTAAGACAGAACCGATGTTGCTAAAAATCGAACAGCAAAATCAGGTCATTGAAGACCTTATCGAAAATCTACTGACACTCATGCAGCTGGAGGACAATAAGGTTAAGGAAACTACAGCCTTAGACCTAAGCGACGTCATTCATGCCGTCATCGGCGACGCAGAGCTCAACCTAAACGCAAAACACCTTATGCTAGAGGAAGCCCTAGCAAATCATTTACCTAGCAAAGGCGACAGTCGATTGCTTGCCAGAGCGCTAGAAAACCTGTTGATCAACGCGATTAAATTTAGCCCCGAGCACAGCACAATCTTTATCACTGGCAAGATCAGTGGCGATCAAATAGTCATTACCGTGTCCGATGAAGGGCCCGGTATTCCCGAGCAAGAATTAAGCAATATCATGGACGCATTCTATCGTGCTGATAAGAGCCGCCATAACAGCACCGGCGGTTTTGGGCTCGGGCTCGCCATTACCGACAAGATCATCAAGCAGCATGGCGGCGGACTGCATCTAGAAAACAAAACGCCATGTGGGCTAAACGCAACCATTACCCTACCCGGGTTCAGCTAGGTCTAGAGGGGCTGTTGCATCGCGTTGGGGGTATTATCCCCTGCGATACCATCACCGACCTTGTTCTGTCCATCTATTCTATCCGTCAATTCTGCTAGTCCTTAGTCGTGGCGCCAGGGTCAGCCACCTGATGATTTTTTCCAAGCACTGCCATATTTTTTTGCGGACGCCTGGCTCCCAAGGCCCGAATACTCGCCAGTTAACTGACTAATACCGCAAAACTATAAAAAGCCTATTTTTTGATCCAATTTAATCTCGATTATCGGCGAGATATCTAAAATATCTCTGCTACTTTTAAACACAAAATGGAACTACATTACAAAATAGTTATCACAAACCTTCACAAGGAAATACATAAGTAGGGACACCGCCTTTCGTTCATCAATAGTCACTTACAGGTCAGCAGTATGCAGTTTTCTAAGTTACTTAACCTTGTTTCGCTCTCTACTGTCGTTTCTTTCGGTCTCGCATCAAACTCAAATGCTCTCGTTATTGGGCACTACGATCAATCCCGTGAAATTAACGGATTCTCCGACAATTATTTAGCTGACGCCCGCGATGCGCTGCTGTTATCAGGGCACACGCTAGTCTCTACAAATGATCTAAGCGGCGGCTTCCTAGGTAATGTCGACGCATTTTTTACGGGTTTAATTACGACGATCTCCACCGAGGAAGTCACTGCGATGAGGAACTTCGTCGACACCGACGGCGGTTTCTTGTTCATCCAGCAAGATCATGGCTCAGGCCTTTGGCACGGCGCTGGAGAAACCATTTTGTCCAACTGGGAGATCAGTACCTCTGGCTTGTACTTTAACGACGCCAACCACCAAACCGTTGGCTCGTCGCCTTGGGTCAGCAGCCCAAACCTTGTCGATAGTTTTTCGGGCACGGCTCACGGCATTATCAGCCAAAGTCCTGACGATTTTGAGGTATTAGGGGAAGATGATTTAGGCAGAGCGATATTAGGCGTATTTGATTCCGGCGCGGGGCGCTCAAGTGACGTTCTGGTCTCTACTGATATAAATATGTGGACGGCATGGGATGACGAACGCAACCGCCAATTGTGGGACAACATTTGGAACTACGCCGACCAGCAAATCATCAACAACCCGCTAAACCCAGGAGGCGGTAATGGAGGTTCAGGAAGCGGCGATGATGACGGCATGATGGATGGTGGAGACGATGATTCAGGCGGCGGTGATGGAGAAATGATGGGTGGTGGAAACGGAGGCTCAGGCAGTGGCGGTGATGATGGGGGCATGATGGGTGGCGGCATGGGCGGTGGATACCCATATGATGGTGAACCGGTTGCAGTATCAGAACCTCAAAGCTTTTCATTATTTGGCATGGGACTATTTGCGCTTTGGCTCACTCGCGGCCGTAAATATGCGTTTCAAAAAGGCTATCGGAAACACTAAACGATTATTGCTTAGCGCTGGGCCAGCATACCAAACACTTTGTGTATGATGCCTCAGCGCGGTGCTTTTATACCAATCCTTCTAAGGTGTATTCGTGCGACTTAAGCCAGCAAGAAACAATTGATAATCACGAACAGATTTTTTTGGTATTTCTTCCATTGGTAAATGCCCAGTATTTTCATAAACCTTTAAAGCAGCACCCCTTATGTCTTGCTGAAAGCGGTAGGCATTTTTGACCGGAAAATAAATGTCCTCCTCGCCCCACATCACCAGCGTAGGTGTACTGATCATTTGAATTCTATCCGATTCGGTATCCAACTTTGCTTTCACCCGCTTCGGAAACGCATCAAGATTGCCGGGATAATTTGCCAAACCATGGTATCGGTCGATCAATTCGTCGTTAACAAGGCCATCGTCAAAATATATCTCTTTTAGCGAGCTCGAAAAAAAGACCCTCGGCGACATGCTTGCAAACACAGAGTCTAAAATTGGCCATTGCGCTAACTCGATAGGAAGCGGCCATTTTTCTTGTGGATAGCCCAGCGCATTCATCAACGTGAGACTTTCAACTGCAGCGGGATAGGCAAGGCTGTAGTCCCATGCAATTCGTCCGCCTAACGAGCTACCCACCAAGTGGATCGGCCCTTCGACAACACGCGCTAAAAACTTATTCAAGAAAGCAACATCATCGACTACTTCATAGCGGTCTGAGGGGTCCGGCCCAGTCAAACCAAAGCCGGGTAGATCCATTCGTATGACACGATAGTCCTGCGACAAACTCTGCACCCAGTCGTCCCAGGTATGCAGTGATGATGCGGTGCCATGCAACAAGACAACCGTGCCCCGCCCCCCTTCGATTCGGCCTTCATCGCGATAATGAACTTGATTGCCATCGACTTCTATAAATACCGATTCGGCTCCCCCATACTTCTGAATAAGTGCTTCTTTGGTTGGCGCGCCACATGCCGCGAGCAGAGAGATTGAAAGAACTGTTAGAATACGAAAAACACTAGTCATATAGGCTATTTCCACTTCGGTCATCTTTAAAAAGGTTGAGTGCGTATGGTAATTAGACAGTCGCGTTCCGAGAATAGTCTGGCGTTTCATGTTCAGGTCCATTCGTAACAATGAGCAAACATTCCACGTCAGCGATTAGCGTTTCAAGCGCTTCGATAAGTGACTTACTGCAGTCCTGCGAGCATCTAGCGCTTGTCGCCCCTGATGCTTTGCTGGCACACCAGCTGCCTACTAAAGACGACCCCACACGGCGAGTGCCTGAGCGTAAGCTGATTAATCTATGGGAAGACATCGCACAGCATACGCACGCCCCTGAAACCGGTCTTATTATCGGTTCGCGAATCAACCCTTCGACCAAAGGCATATTGGCAAGCTGGGTTAGCCAGTGCGGTACCTTAAGAGAAGCGCTGAGCGTGTTTCAGCAGAACATTGCGTTAATGAACCCGTCCGAACATTGGGTTATCGACGAAAACGACTCCTACTGCGAATTGACCTTTGAGATCGACACCCGCAAAGGCTATCCAATTATGGCGATCGAGCGCAGTATGAGTGCACTAGTCGCATGGGGGCGGATACTAAGCGGCACCGGCTTGGCGATAAAACAGGCCTGCTTTGCATTCGACCAGCCCACTTACCTGTCTGCCTACACACCTATTTTCGGCGAAGGCCTACAGTTTAATTATCCAAAAAACACACTGCGCTTTGACTCTCACTGGCTCGACACCCCCATCACAAGCGCCAACCCACTACTTAAAAGCATGATGGAAAACGAAGCGGCGAAATTGATCAAAACGTTAGACACGCACCATCCGGTATCCGCCAAGGTGAAACAGCTAATTACGGACAGTTTGGCCCGTCAGCTGGTGAGCAGTGAACAAGTAAGCGCCGCAATGTCGATGAGCCGACAAACGCTGTACCGTAAACTCAAACAAGAAAATACCGACTTCAAAACATTGCTCAATGAGGCACGAAAAGCGAAAGCCGCCGAGCTCTTAGCACTAGGTAAAGAAAACATGCTCTCGATCAGCCTAAGCTTAGGTTTTAAAGAACCCAGTAGTTTTTACAAAGCGTTTAAACGCTGGTATGGCATGCCGGTAAAAAGCTTCATCGCGAAAAAAAATTAGAAAAACTCTCTCCCGTTTAAGCTCTGCACCAAAAACTACCACCAGCGAATAAGCGCACAGCAATGAGGCTCTTTAATAGTGCCTCTAACTATTCATACATCGAAAAAAATAGGACAATAAACACCTAACCAATTGTAATAAAAGACTTTTTAGCTAGTGGCACAGGCCATGCAAAACCCGCCTCGTAACATTAATTAATAATACAGCACGAGCGAGAGTAGTTATGGCTTATATAGAACCGAGTGAGTTTGCAACCAAAATGGTTGACGCAGGTGAACAGAAAATATTCATGTCCACCAAAGACACATTAGTACGAGCGTTTATGGCAGGTGCGATTCTAGGGTTGGCAGCATTCTTTGCCATTACCGTTATCGTAAAAACTGGTAGTTTATTGGTCGGCGCAATGCTCTTCCCTGTTGGTTTCATCATGCTTTATTTGATGAAATTTGACCTGTTAACGGGTGTGTTTACGCTCGTACCGTTGGCGATTATAGACAAACGACCTGGGTGTACACCTGGCCAGATGCTTAGAAACTGGGGGCTTGTATTCCTAGGTAACTTCGCCGGGGCACTCACCACCGCATTTTTTGCGTCATTTATTTTAACCTACGGCTACAACACTGATGGCGGCGCTTTAGCGGCTAAGGTAAGCGCGATAGGCGAATCCAGAACACTCGGTTATCAAGCACATGGTGCGGATGGCTGGTTCACTATATTCATTCGCGGCATGTTGTGTAACTGGATGGTATCAATGGGCGTTGTCGGCGCCATGATTTCTACCTCAGCAAGCGCGAAGATGATGGCCATGTGGATGCCTGTTATGCTGTTCTTCTTTATGGGCTTCGAACACTCAATCGTTAACATGTTCTTGTTCCCATTCTCAATGATTATGGGCGGCGACTTTGGCGTCTACGAGTACTTTGTGTGGAATGAGATTCCAACGGCTTTGGGTAACTTGTTTGGTGGTTTCTTACTAGTCGGTCTGCCACTTTATTGGACGCATGTTAGAACCAACCCTGAACGTAAAATAGCGCGGGCTAAAGCGACGGAAACAAAGCTGGCATAAACGCAAGACCATAGGAAAAGACAAAATCCCTACCCTAATAAGGTAGGGATTTTTTTATGATGGATACACACGCTCAGCAACTCGACATTACGATTGGACAGTACTCCAGCCGTGGCAAAAAAGACATCAATCAAGATTTTCATGGCGTCTTTGTCCCGACCGAGCCGGCCCTCAGTGCAAAAGGAATTACCATTGCGCTAGCGGATGGCATTAGCAGCAGCAACGTTAGCCAAGTCGCAAGCGAAACAGCCGTCAAAGGCTTCCTACAAGATTACTACTGCACGTCCGATGCCTGGTCAGTCAAAACCTCCGCCCAGCAAGTGCTGAAAGCAACTAATTCTTGGTTGTTCGCGCAAACCCGCAACAGCCCGCACCGTTTCAACAAAGATAAGGGCTACATTTGTACCTTCAGTGCAATGATCCTCAAGTCCAATACCGCCCATTTATTTCACAGCGGCGACTCTCGTATTTATCGCGTCGCGGGCAAGACCCTCGAGCGTCTTACCATTGATCATCGACATACTGTCGACGCCGACACCAGTTACCTAACGCGTGCTTTGGGTATTCATGACACGCTTGAGATGGACTACAAAACACTACTTATCAATGTCGGTGACACCTTTGTCCTGACAACCGATGGCATCTATGAGTTCGTTAGTGATAAAGACATTTCCACAACGATTAAGGATAGCGAAACGCTCGATATCGCGGCAAAAAATATTGTTGAACTTGCTCTGGAACAAGGCAGTGATGACAACCTTACCGTTCAGGTCGTTCGGGTGGACAACCTGCCATCACAGCAAGTCGCAGAGGTCCAACAACAACTTCATCAGCTGCCATTAGCGCCACGACTTTCAGCCCGCATGGAAATTGATGGCTATCGCATCATTCGAGATATTTACATCAGTAGCCGCAGCCATGTATTTCTAGCGGAAGACATCGCAAGCGGCGATAAAGTTGTCATCAAGACACCGTCCACTGAAATGCAAAGCAACCAAGCTTACTTAGAAAGCTTCTTGATGGAAGACTGGATTGCAAAACGCATCAACAACGCAAATGTACTCAAAGCGATAGAGCCTACTCAAAAACGCAGCTATCTCTATACCGTCACGGAATACATAGAGGGCCAAACGCTCGCTCAATGGATGGTCGACAACCCGACGCCCGACCTCGAATCCGTGCGTAAAATCATTACTCAAGCCGCGAAGGGTCTACAAGCATTCCATCGGCAAGAGATGGTGCACCAAGACCTGCGTCCGAATAACATCATGATAGACCCCTCGGGCACCGTTAAGATTATTGATTTTGGGGCCACCAAAGTCGCCGGAATTTCAGAGATCGTTGCCGTCAATGAGGGGATCGTCGGCACAGCGCAATTTACCGCGCCCGAATACTTTATTGGTGAACTAGGCTCTCCTCAGTCCGACCTTTTCTCACTCGGCGTAATCACCTACAAGATGCTGTCTGGAGAATTGCCTTACGGCAACGCTATCTCTCAAACCAGCAACCGGCGCGCACAAGGTCGACTTACCTATCGCCCTATCCGGCGCGAAGACAAGCCGGTTCCTGGCTGGGTCGACCATGCCATCAGCAAAGCAACCCATATCGACCCATTGAAGCGATACGACGAAGTGTCAGAATTTGTGTATGAGCTGAAACGCCCAAACAAAAGCTATTTGAATAAAACAAAGCCACCACTGATGCAACGCGACCCAGTGCTGTTCTGGCAATGTATATCGTTGATACTACTTGCTATTGTGATCTATCAAAATAGCTTACCCTGATAGATCATCACCTAGGAAGGCCGCCCAGAAGCATTATCTAAGTTATTGCGTACCGCCTTATTAGCTCAGAATCTATCAACCTTAAAAAAGCTCAGTAAATCGATCATCTTGCGACTCTGCTCATTCATTGACGCACTTGCGGCTGTTGCTTCTTCAACTAATGCCGCATTTTGCTGCGTCATTTCATCCATTTGGCTTACGGCTAAATTTACTTGCTGGATGCATGTATTCTGCTCTTGTGCGGCGTTACTGATCCCCGAAATCGATCCAACCACACCGTCAACCGACTGCACGATGTTCGACAAAAACTCACCCGTGTTGTTAACAAGTTCTGCGCCTTCGCCGATTTTTCGTTCACTATCATGAATCAACTGTTTGATTTCTTTGGCCGCTGCCGACGAGCGCTGTGCCAAGGTTCGAACCTCACTCGCCACCACCGCAAATCCACGCCCTTGCTCACCAGCTCTGGCTGCTTCAACCGCCGCATTTAACGCCAGCAGATTGGTCTGGAAAGCAATCTCATCGACAACACCTACAATATTTCCTATTTCTTTACTCGACTTACTAATTGTCTCCATCGCGGCAATCGCTTGCGCCACAACGCTCCCACCATTCTCAGCCACTTGTTTGGCGTTCATTGCCAGGTCTACCGAGCCCGCGGCATTGCCAGCGTTCTCCTTCACCGAGGCTGCCATCTGCTCCATACTCGCTGCGGTTTCCTCAAGCGTTGCTGCCTGAGCCTCTGTGCGACGGCTTAGGTCCAGGTTTCCGGCCGCAATTTCGCCACTAGCGGTACTCACTAAACCCGAGGTTTCGCGTATGTTCGCAATCGTAGACGTTAGTTTTTCTTGCGTACGATTGGTGTCGTCCTTGAGTTGCCCAAACAGCCCTTGATAGTTTTCATTAATCTTGGCCGTCAGGTCCCCCTCAGCCATGGCACTAATCACTCTAACGGTGTCATTGATAATCTGCTCATTAACGTCAATCAGCTCGTTGACTCCCTGACTCAACGACCTAAAGAAACCTTCTTTACCCTCTAGATCAATACGTTGAGTTAAATCGCCTTTGTTCGCTGCATCGACCAAGCTTTGAATGTCCCCTTCAATGACATCCACAAGCTTTTCAGCTGTCAGGTTCGCCCCTTGTTTTAAGTCGTCAAACGCACCTTGATAGAGAGTCTCAATGCGCTGGCTCAAATCACCATTCGCCATCGCGCTCAGCATTCTGACATTGTCACCAACAACCTGTTCATTGACATTAACCAGCTCATTAATGCCCGCGCTCAGTGTGTTAAAGAAGCCTTCTTTACCTGACATCGGCACTCGTTTACTTAAATCGCCTGTGCGCGCTGAATTGACTAGGGCCTGGATATCGCCCTCAATCACCGAGGTCAGTTGCTCCATCGTCTGATTCGCATCTTGCTTCAACTGGCCAAAGGCGCCCTGATAACTTGAATCGATTCGTTGGCTTAAGTCCCCGTGCGACATCGCACCAAACATACGCACGGTATCATTCACCACACATTCATTTACCGCGACTAGCTCGTTAATGCTGCTACTAAGTGTTCGATAAAACCCTTGTTTGTTTGAAAGGTCGATCCGCTTCGCTAAGTCTCCTTCTTTTGCGGTATCAACAATGGACTGCACATCCTGTTCAATCACTTGCGTGAGTTGATCCTGCATCTGCTTCATTCCTAGCAGCAACTGCCCGGTTTCATCTTTGGAGTTAGTCTTAATAACGCCGCTCAAGTCACCCGCAGAAATACGGTTTGATGCTGCAATCGCTTCACTCAACGACGTCACGATAATCCGTGTAATATACCAGGCAATCAAGCCCCCGATGACAAGCGCAAGCAGTGCACCGAGCGCCGAAATCGTCCTCAGGTCACTACTGCTGTCGCGTAAAACTTGTTCGTCTTGATCGACAAGTTTGTTCTGAGCCTCAACCATGTCTCGCAACAAAGTCATCGCCTTCGCCGCGGCAGGCGCCGCCTCAGTACCTAACAAGTAATTAGCCATATTCCATTGATCAGACCCGCGTATCTCAAACATTTTGTCTGGGAAAGGCGCAAACTCAGCGCGCATATCGACATAGATTTTAAAGCTTTCTAGCTGGGATGCTGTCAGCAACCGACTATTCTTCTGTATATACTCGAGCGCCACCGTGTTGCCTTTCCAGCGTCGTTTAAAGTCATTCGCCCAGCTCATATCACCGCTGATCAAATAACCTCGAATCGACGCCAAACCCATCGCAAACGACCCGCGGGAATCGGCAAATTGGGCCAATAGTGCTTTTCGTTCAGGCGTAGCAGGAAGCTTTTTTTCATCGTTAATCATGGCGGTAATCGCCCTGACGACTTTACCCGCTCGCGGGGCAGCTTCAGTCAGTAAAATCTTCATCGCCGGTTGTTCGTCTTCCGTGTGACTTATCCGCTCAACCCTCGCCTGCGCTACCTTGAAGTCAGCGAGAATAAGCTCTAAATCTCGCAGTGTTTCGATGTCTTTATCATCGGTCCAGCTCTCCGGCATCGTTCGTAAAATATCTAGATTGTGGTCGATTTCTTCCCATGCCTCCTGTCTTTGCTGCTTAAACTTATCGTTGCCGAGAATCATGTAACCGCGTAAAGCCGCCAGTGAATAGTTGATCCCATTAATAAGATCATGACCGGCAAGCGTCGTCGGCAACCTGACCTCAAACACCTTGTGCTCCAACTCGTCTTGGGCAAATAATTTAACTTCAATGAAAGCAACCAAAATAAAAATAGTCAGGAGGACGGCACCAAAACCAAACGCTAATTTTTTACCAACAGACAGGTTACGAAATATAGAAAGCAGTGCATCAGAACTGAGCGAAGAGTTATTCATTATTATACTTTAAGCCAGCGCGAGGGACCTTCTTGGATTATCGGCCAAAGCTGGAAGTTTGGCTCTAGAACTTACCTACGAACATAGCGATGAAATGGATCACTATTGTACTGAAAGATAGTCTACGCAACGGATTGGTCAACGATAATTCCGCATAACCTCATTATTGGGGTAACCAAACGAAATGAATCCAAAGCTACGGATTCGAAATGAATCTGAGGGGATAGTATCCCGAAAAATCTGGCGCAAATCTTTCGATGATGCGCCCGATGTTCTTGCTAGGTGTTCTTGCTAGGTGTTCTTGCTAGGTATTGTTGATAGATATTGCTATTCGCTATCGTTACCAAGTTTTGTAAGGCAAGAACTTCCCGTTCATGGTGAGCACCACGCGGTCACCTTTTGGATTCTCTTCTTTCTCAACATCCATGCTGAAATCGATCGCACTCATGATGCCGTCACCAAACTTCTCTTGAATCACTTCCTTCAAGGTGTCGCCATAGACGCCAACGATTTCGTATAAGCGATAAATTAACGGATCTTGAGGTACTGATTTTTCCCATGTTTTAGTCGGGTACTCCATCAGTGCTTCTTTTGCGCCAGCCGGCAAGTCCAAAAGCGCGACAACTTTTTCAGCCGCCGCTTCCGGCATACTGTTCATCCCAAGACAGGCCGACGTCACCCAAACGATTCCCAAGCCAAGCTCATCAGCAATTGCTTCCCAAGACAGCCCTTTGTCCTTCTTCGCTAGTACAACGGCTTCAACTACTTCTTCTTTTTTCATGATATGTCCTCTCAATAATAAATTTGTCTTCAGTGCGGCGCGGTTCCGTACACACTGACTGGTCGATCAGCTCCAGAACACTGAGTGTCTTTGACTTTGCAAGCGATATGCCAGTGGGCCTTTATCATCACTCGCACCTTGATGAGGAGAGCTAGGTGGGCGATCAGCGGCACAAATGAGTACCAAGCGGCCTAAGGACAGCAACATAATAGTGCGATAAGCCAAAATGCCCGGAGAGATGTAATCTTTTGGGGCATTTTGACTTACTCCAATCAACGATCTATACGCTAAAAAATAAAATTGATGCCTTGGTTTGCTTAAGGCAAGCTGACGCGTACTCTGAACATCCAATTTGAAGCTATTAAGATCACTTACTTGGCGAATAAATTAATGAACTATCTTCCTCACATCACCTTAGAAACCGGCGACCAACCGACAGCATCAGTCATATGGCTGCACGGTTTAGGCGCTAGCGGACATGACTTCGAATCTATCGTTCCTCATCTAGCCCTGCCAAGCACGCTTCCTATTCGATTTATTTTTCCGCATGCACCACAAATACCGGTCACTGTAAATGACGGTTACCTGATGCCCGCGTGGTATGACATTTTAGAAATGAGTGCAGAACGAAAAATCGATGAGGCACAAATACAGCAGTCGAGCGATGCAATTGTCGCTTTGATTGAAAGAGAAATTGAACGAGGCATACCGAGTGAACGCATCGTGCTGGCAGGGTTTTCTCAAGGCGGTGCGGTGGCGTACCATTGCGGCCTTAGTTACCACAAACCGTTAGCCGGAATTTTGGCTCTCTCGACCTATTTCGCCACCGCCAAAACGCTATCCTTCAATGCTGCAAACCAAGCGACACCGATCCATCTATTTCATGGTACGCAAGACGATATGGTGACCGAAGCGATGGGGCTGGAAGCACTTAACGTGCTCAAAGAAAAAGGCTTCGACCCAACCTATATAAACTACCCCATGGGTCATGAGGTCTGCATGGAAGAAGTAAAGGACATTTCAAGCGCGCTACAAAACCTATTTAAAGTAGTGGATTAAAAAAAGGGAGGAATGCCCCGGTTATGTTCGATATCCAGGGACCCCTTCACTATTCAGGGCTCGAACACTCGGAACGCGTTGGATCTTCACTGCAACGGATCTTCCATAAAAGCTTAAGCGCTTTAGGGTGATGAACTCCTTCACTTTTCATCGCTAGGCGAATTTCTCGCTTAAACTGGTCCAATACGACCTTGGTTTCAGCGCTAGTTTTAATCCAGTAATGAAAAGGTATTTCAGCATGTGCATCGCTTGCAAGCTGATGAATATCAGCCAAACGGGACAAGATATACTCTCTCATCTGCTGGCCGAAAGCTTCTGGGAAGCGGTCTTTGTGAGAGACTAACTGCATCATTCCGTAGAATAGCTTTTCATCCAAAATACCGCCGTTCTCGCCAAGGCCGTGGTAAAGTTCAAACACGTTATAGCCAATCGGAACCATCGGAAGAAGGTCTATATTTCCATTATTAAACTGACCAGAAAGCGTTGCCAACGAGGTTCCAACCGGCGATGCACCTGCCATATTAGCCAAGGTTATAATTTGGGGATCATTGTTAAGGACTGAGATTTTCTTACCACTAAAGTCCGCTACCGTATCAATATTTCTATCATTGACGAAAACGTAAACCCCACCCACAGGAAACGAACCAACGATCTCATAATTTCCATTCGTCAATAAGCTACCCGCTTTAGGGTTGCTCAAAGCTTTTAATACCCGATTAACACCCTCATCACTTACGATTCCGCCGACGGCATTCAAGGTGCTTCCAAACGGCACGTACTGGTGCGTCAGGATGCCGGTTAGAAATACAACGTCGCACATGCCCGCCTTAAAGTCGTTGGATGCTACTTTCTCGTCGATATATGGCTTTAAAGTGATATCAATCCCCCAATAAATCGCCTTTGGCACAATGTCAGCTAGGAAGGTCATTGACGGCCCATTTTTCCCAACCGGGTCATAAATACAAAAAGTTTTTTTCTCTAAGGCAAATACATTCGCAACGAAAAACAAAGAAACAAACAACGCGACCAATAAACGTACAAACATTTTTTTCAGCCAAATAACGGTAAATTTGAGGCAAGTATGACGACCTTTCGATCGTCCAAAAAGCTACAAACAGTCACAACTGATATGCCTTTTTCGCTCAAAACTGCGTTTCGCAGAGCGAAGAATCATACTCATATTAGGTAAGATCAAGGACGCGAACTGGAAGCGCTGAAACAAAAGTGATTGAGTTCTCGACAGAAAAAGAGAGGCAAATTCGAAGGGAATAAACTAATGGATAAAGCAAAAGTACAGAGAGCGTAAAGTCAACGCGTTCAAAGATTGCACTTAAACCCTAACATTTTCAAACAGGGCCGGATGGACGAAACATAATTCCAAGCCGCTGACTTGCGTGCAACCCCCTTGTGATTTTCACAAAATAAGTAAGCAACACAGCAAGTCCTTGTTCGAGGGCCTCAGCAAATACTGTCTCGATATTCAAAGTATGCCTGTGCAACTGCGCTAGGCGACTCAACTTGAGGATAATGCCCTAGGGTCTCCAGATCAGTGACATTCGCGTTAGGTACCAGCTCACGATACCGCGCTATCATATGGCTACCGGAAATTGGGTCTAGCGCTCCGCAGATGAGTTTTAGTGGAATACTCGTCGCTACCAACGCGCCCACCCAACGTTCACGAAAACGACGACGCTGCGCCATGTAATCAATCAGTTTCGGCATCACCGACACACCATCATTTATTTCAAGCAAGTCCCAAAGTCCGTCGATGAGCTGTTTACTTGGCGGCGTGTCAGGTCCGAAGATGCGATGAAAGTTCGCGGTGAATTTTTTCTTGGTGGTTAGTTTCGCGACTAAAGACCCGAGCGGCGACAGCAATAGCTTTTGTATCAATACGGGCTTGTGCGTTTCAGGAAACAATCCGCCATTAAGAAAGCAGATGCTTTCAATCTTAGGGTCTTGTCTATCTGAGTCACTCCCTTTCGGGTTATCTAACTGTCTCGCTAGCAACTCTTGGGCAACAGTGTCGCCATAGTCATGGGCCAGAATGTGATAAGAACGTACCTTGAGCAGAGCAAGATAGTTCAGAAAAAGCTCGGCCTGCGCACTAATTAAGTAAGGCCAATCTGTCGGTTTATCAGAAAACCCAAACCCTAGCATATCTAAGGTAACGAGCTCATAGCGCTGCCCCAACGTCTCCCAAACGCCTTCCCAATCCCAACTTGCGCTGGGAAAACCGTGAATCAGTAACAATACCGGCCCACCTGTTTTGCCACCGCGACGCGAGAACACACGGCGCCCCTCTATCTCAATAAACTCACCGTTGTTTTTCCACTCTTCTAGACTTGTCACTTGCAGGACGCTCCGGCTATAAGGTTAACAATACCAATGCTTATGATGGGACAGTGTACAAGAACAATGCGCTACATGAGTGTCGTGATGAATATTTAATCTATATAAACGCCGCCCCCACCACTAACTACTTCCCTCGTATTCCCTAATTTTGCCGAAACCCTTCCAATAACTGGCGGTCACCCAAGAAAATGCTACTCTTGAAGGACGACCAATTGCCTATTTTATCTCGCTGACACTTGAACGATATACTGGGAATGAGCAATGAAAAGGAAGCCTTCTCACTTTAAACCAATCGGCCTGCTTAGCGCGGTCATTGCTATGGCTAGCCCTGTTCAGGCCGACGACGATAGCGACCTATTCGGCTTATCCCTCGCCTCTTTGCTGCAAATTGAAGTCGCCTCTTTGTTTCTTGAAGACGAGCTCTACGTAGGCTCATCAGTATCGCGAGTCACCGAAGACCAATGGCAACAACAAGGTGCTGAAAAAACCTTCGAAGCCATAGAGCACATACCCGGCGTTTATTTAAGTGAACACGTCAACGGAATGCTACTTCCCACATTTCGCGGTTATGCTGCGCCCAACCAATATAATAGTTTTCTGGTACTGCTAGACGGCATGCCGCTCAATAGTTACAGCAGTGGATCACCTGTTTATGGCGCTCCCAATTTTGCCTTAGGTAACTTGCAATCCATTGAAGTAATTCGCGGGCCTGGCTCCGCTCTATACGGAGCAGACGCGTTCAACGGTTTAGTCTCTCTTAACAGCTGGTCAAGCGATAAAGATACAAGCGAGCTAAGAACGGAAGCCGGTCAGAATGGTTATATCCAGGGAACAGGCAGAGCACGTCATAGTATCAATGAGAGCGTCATGTTAACGAGCATGGTTTCCTATGGCGAAATAGATGACCTAGAACTGAAGGACCCGTATACCCCGGCAGCGGGTAGTCCAACGATCGATGATGAAGTAAGCGGTGAATACAGTAATATCACCACCACACATAAATTAGCGATCAACGATTTCGAAGCCGCGTTTTATTACTCTGAGCACGATGTTGAGGATAGCTTTGGCGTTGGCGATGGCGGCGGTTTTTTCCCTAATGGCCATCACACTAACGGTCTAGCAAAAATGAAGGCGCTGAGACTAGCCTATCAACAACAATTGATCGGTCCTTGGTCTCTGGATGCAACCGGGTATTACATCGACAACGAACTGTTAGGCGCTTTTGGTGACAACTCAGTGGGTCAATCACCTGTTTCGCCCAGCTTTCGTTGGGATAGTAAAGACCATCGTCGAGGTATCAACGTAGTCGCCAAGAAACCCTTAGCGGACGACAATCGACAGATCGTACTGGGGGTTAATTACGACTTCATGAAGGTTAACCACTTATCAGCAGCACCCGAGGGCACGGCACCCACGGTAGAAGGTGATAGCCGAGAATTAGCAGGGGCAATGGGGCAAGTTGAGCAGCGTTTTCTGAATAGTAAATTACAGTTTATCGCGGGCGGACGTTTTGATCACTACAGTGACTTTGGCAACAACTTCTCGCCTCGCCTCGCGCTCAACTATCATCCTGTAAAAAATAGCGCATTGAAGTTTATGTATGGCGAGGCTTTTCGTGCGCCGGCGGTTAACGAGCAAACGGACAGTGCAATCCTCAAAGGTGGTGGTGACTCGCTAAAGCCAGAAGAGGTAAAAACCTATGAGCTGGTCTGGATGCAAGCGGCGAATCAATGGCGTTACAGCGTCAACGCTTACCTTTCGAAAGTATCCGACACAATTGATATTGCCACGACAACAGAGCCCGGCTTTTTCATTGAATACTTTAACTTAATCGATACCGAGTCTTATGGCATTGAGCTCGATGCGAGTTATCAAGTCAAGGACTGGACGCTGTCCGGCAATATCGCTTACAACCAAACAAAACAAACCGATATCAGCCAATCGACGCCAGGGCAACCTACCGTCGTTCCAAACAATAACCCGGCCTACCCTGATGTTATTTCCAATATTGAAGTCGCCTATCAGCTTGACCCAACGCTGACACTTGCCGTTAATCAGCTTCATCAAAACGGTCGCCAAACACCACAATCCCCGATTGGTAACTATGTTAACCAATCACTTTCGTCGCTTTCCAGAACCGACTTCCATCTCAATTTCAAACCTAACCATACGCCGCAAGACATTAACCTATTTTTGAATATACGCGATGTGTTTGACCAAGAAGACCTCAAAACATCGATCAATATTAGAGAGAATGGCACCAGCACGCCTGGCAGAAGAATCAATGTTGGCTTTGCGGTCAAATTCTAGAAACAAACCAGTCGTTCAAAAACCACGTTTTCCGATTTTTACCGACAACCAGTGAAGCAAAGGCCGCGGTTGCAAACGAGACAGCGCGACGACAACTTGATTACCGAGGCCATTGATATATAGCGGCTTACCTTCCATACAAGCATCGAAGCCTTGACGAGCCACTTCATCAGCTTCTAGATTGCGAACGAATGGGACATGCATCGAATGACTTTCGTCTTTAGAGATCATTTGCGTGTTAACGAAACCTGGACATAACGCCGTGACACTCACCCCTGTTCCCTGAACTTCAGCCCAAAGCGCCTCAGATAAAGACAGCATAAACGCTTTACTTGCAGCGTATGTCGCTAGGTTAGGTACCGGCTGAAAAGCCGAAGTTGACGCAACATTGAGAATACGGCCAGCACCGCGCTGAAGCATGGGAGCTAGAAACAAATGTGCCAACGCAGTGCAAGCACAGATGTTCACCTGAATTAGACGCAAGTGATTTTCCAACGCAGTCTCCGTAAAGGGAGCGTTATCTAATAAGCCTGCATTATTAACCAGCACATCAACCTGAAGACGCAGCTTCGCGACCTGATCAAACAAAGCTTGTGACGCCAAGGGGTCCGATAGATCAGCGGGCAACACGGTAGATTCTGTGTCGTACTTACTAGTAAGTTCAGCCGCTAACGCGTCCAACTTACCGGCACTGCGCGCGACCAAAATAAGGCGATAACCTTCGGCGGCAAACACGTTAGCAAACTCAGCACCGATACCAGCCGATGCACCCGTAATAAGAGCGATAGGTTTTTGTTCTTTCATTATTGAGCCCTTTTAGCAATCAATACGACTATGTCGACGTGACACATGCTCGGCCGCTCAAACATCAAGCTAGAGATAACGGCCGATAATTTATGACGCAGCTAACGTTAGTCGCTCTTTTGAAAGTGCCTATTGAGCTAGGTCAATAGGCAGGCCCTCTTGTTCGTTTTCGCTTTAACGTAGACGCATGACGAAGCTCCCTAGCAAAGAAGGGCTAAGAGATTGATGAGTTTGAGAGAAAGATGCTTACGCAATAACCGCTCAGTATGAAATGAACAGAAGATCGTGCGGGTATAGATAGACCAAAAACGCGAGCAAGAAGCTCGCGTTAATTTTTACTAGGCTTGCTGTGGGAACTTATCGCTTAGGAAGGAAATAATATCTGTCGATTCGTATAGCCACTTGCTGCTGCCATCGTCTTGCTCAATCTTCAAACAAGGCACTTTAAGCTGACCGCCCCCGTTCGTTAGCTCTTGCGCATACTGCGGGTTACGCTTCGCGTCTTTGGTCTCAATATTGAGACTGTTTCGTTGCATGGCCCAGCGCACCTTCACACAAAACGGGCATGCGGCATATTGATACAAAGAAAATTTAGCCGTTTGCTGATCTAATTTCGCCTGCTCATCTGGCGCACGCTTAACACCGCGCGGGTGAAATATAAAATCAACCAACAAAATAATACGAGCCAGAATCCAACGAATAACAACCATGAGTAACCTACGTCTTTAGTACTAAAAAAATCAAACCAGTGAATCGAACGCGGCGGATAGTATCAAAAATGAACAAAAAGGTCTTGTTGTCGTGCTTTGCTCGCTAGAACTCATGTCAGTAACAAAAAAAGATGACGCAATAGAATGACCGCGCCCAAAACGAAAAAAGGGCAAGCCATTGGCTTACCCTTTCAAACACGATTATTAAAAATTAAATCGCGACGATGTTTTCTGCTTGAGGTCCTTTCTGACCGTCAGTAACAGTGAACTCTACTTGCTGGCCTTCTGCTAGTGTTTTGAAGCCGTCGCCAGAGATTGCGCTAAAGTGAGCGAATACATCTGGACCAGACTCTTGCTCTAAAAAACCAAAACCTTTTGCTTCGTTGAACCACTTAACGGTTCCTTTTACTCGATTAGACATATAAACATCCTGAAATTAAATAATAAGTTCGCTCACAAAGAACGTGGTTTGCTCAAAAAAAATCGGACTGAAACTTATAAACTGCAGGACGAGGTGTTACGAATAAAACAGCGAAATGTAGTATGTAAATAAGAGACTTTTTTCTTAGCTGCCTCCCACATTATATTCCGCCATGCTGGCTGTCTATTATTATTTACATTAGTTACGTTACTTCGTCGTGTTTTTCTCGGTCTTTTTTGTAAAGAAGCGAGCATTATCAGGCTTTTCTTTATACAGAAAACGGACTATGCGCGGCCCTCTTGCCTAGACCTTGACGGCGTAACACCAGTCCAGCCTACAAATGCGCGACTAAAGGCACTTTGGTCTGAGTAACCGAGCATCAAAGAAATTTCTGCGAGTGATAAATTGCTGTCAGCCAAGTAAGTTTTGGCAAGAGACAAACGCGTATCGGCCAGCAAAGATCGATAGCGTAAGCCGTGCTGGTGAAGTTTTCGATAAAACGTACGCAACGATAAGCCTAACTGCGCTGCCACAAGCTCTGCACTCCCTGGATGACTAAATAGCTGTGACTGAATCGCTTGGCGAGCCTGTTGCACAAACAAATCGTCTGGCTGCTCTTCATTTAGCAAGGCTTTGGCCTGACGTTCATAAAGAGAACGAAGATAAGGATCGCAAGTACTAATACTTTTTAGCAGCAACGTTTTAGACAAGGTAATGCTAACGCAGTCTGCATTGAACCTGACGGGGCAGCCAATAATTGATTCATAGACGTGAGGGTCAGCCTCGGGGGGGAAAGGCAGCTCTATTTCAATCGGTGGAATGTGGCTGCCAATCAGCAGCTGATAAAAATTCACGAACGCCGCCATACCGGTTTCGCATTCGAAGCGATTGATGCCAGGATTATCGCCCCACCACTTCAACTTAACGCTAGCGTCTTGATCAATAAGTTGTGCGTCTAGGCTATTTTCAAATAGGCCCTGATAAGGAAGACAGCGCACGAGCGCTTGTTGCAGGGTTGCGCAAGTCGTTGCCATGTATCCAACGACGCCGTAATGCTTGGCCGCCGCGCCAATACCAATCCGAAAACTTAACGCGGGCTTTGGATACTTAGATTGGACCATTGAAAAAACAGTCTCGAATGCGTGTTTCGGCGCACGGTGAGAGTACTGTTTCTTGATCCCATCAACCTTTCGAACAATGTCTGGTGCGACATAATGATTCGATTCAAGATATTCAATAAAGATGTCGAAAAAACTCGTCGAAACAAACTGGTTTTCCATACGGATTTCAAGCCCTCCCCCAACTCTCGCCAAACCCTTACCCACCTATTTACAAGCGTTCTACTAACTAATTGCGCATTGGCACAAAATGTCAAATCGTACAATTATTGTCAAGACCCAAACACCACCCTTCGCTAGTATGACAGATAGATTCTGACCAATAATGATAAGCAGGTGATACATGCCACAGGTAACAGCACAACAGAACGCCACACCAGTAGCGAGCGAGCTTAAAAACTACGACAAAGAACTACCTGTGAAAACTCACTTTAGAACCTGCAACTTGTGCGAAGCGATGTGCGGTATCAAGGTCGAGTACCAAGGAGAACATGTCGTAAAGGTCTCAGGCGACGACGATGACCCGCACAGCAAGGGATATATTTGTCCAAAAGGATATGCAATTCAGGACCTACACAACGACCCTGACCGCCTTAAAACCCCGCTCAAGCGCGTTGGCGACAAATGGCTGCCCATTGACTGGGACCAAGCCTTTGATGAGGTCGCCGAACGTTTGGTCGGTATTCAGGAAAGGTACGGAAACGATGCTGTCGCTGCTTATTGGGGCAACCCAACGTCACATAACCTAGGGCTGATTCTCGCCTTACACCCGTTTAGAAATGCGCTCAAATCTCGCAACATGCATACTGGTTCGAGCGTCGACCAGCTGCCGCATATGGTGAACGCCTATATGATGTTCGGCAGCAGTTTTTTGTTTTCTATCCCCGATATTGACCGAACCGACTATATGCTCATGATTGGCGCCAATCCTGCCGCGTCCAATGGCAGTTTGATGTCCGCGGGCGATGTTAAAGCACGCTTGAAAAGCATCGGCAAACGCGATGGAAAGCTTGTGGTTATCGACCCACGCAAAACCGAGACCACTCGATTTGCCGCGGAGCATCACTTTATTAAGCCCGGAACCGATCCACTTCTCTTGGTCGGCTTGATTCAGGTGATTGTGAATCAAGGCTTAGGAAAGCCTTTGCACCATTTGCCGCTGAACGGAAATATTGACGATATTAAGCCGCTAGTTAACACCATATCTCTCGATAGAATCGCTCAAATCACCTGCATACCCGAAGCCGAAATCACGCGTATTGCCACGGAGTTTGCGAGCGCCAAAAGCGCCGTATGCTATGGCCGATTTGGCATGAGCGTGCAAGAGTTTGGTGGACTCAATCACTACTTAATGCAAATGCTCAATATCGTGACCGGAAACTTCGACCGAGTCGGCGGTATGATGTTTACCAAACCAGCCGCTGACCTAATCAGCATGATTGATGAGGACGGTTATGACCGTCACCGCAGCCGCGTTCACAACATGCCGGAGACCTTTGGAGAATTCCCCATCGCCCACCTACCGGACGAAATACTGACGCCTGGCAAAGGTCAGGTAAAAGCGTTTGTTTGCACCTCAGCGAATCCAGTACTGTCATCACCTAACGGGACAAAAGTCGAAGAGGCACTTCAAAGCTTAGAGTTCATGGTATCGATCGATTTTTATCTCAATGAAACGTCAAGGCTGGCCGATATTATTCTCCCGCCGACCGGGCCATTCGAGCATGAACAATACGATATTATTTTTAATATGTTGGCCGTGCGTAATGTGTCAAAGTTTGCCCCTCCTCTTTTTCAACCCAAAAGCTACATGCGCTCCGACCATCAGATTTTTCACGGCATCACGAAACGTATCAACAAGCTTAAGTCCAAAGGCAACACCGAGAAAATCAAGAGTACAGCCATCGGTTTGCTTGGCGATGTGTTAACACCTGAGCGAACCATTGACTTAATGCTGCGTTTAGGGCCATACGGCGACGGCGTAAAAGGGCTTCTTAACCCGTTTTCGAAGAATGGCCTGACCCTTAAGAAGGTAAAAGACCAAGTACATGGCGTAGACTTAGGCCCTCTGAAGCCGCGCATGCCAGAGGTTCTGCATACACATGACAAACGTATTAACTTATACCCTGATGCCATGGTGAAAGACCTTGAACGCCTGCAAGCGCACTTTGGCGAAGCATACAAACCCGAGACCGTGACGCTGATTAGCCGCCGCGACTTGCGAACCAATAATTCTTGGATGCATAACAGCCACCGCCTGGTAAAAGGCAAGAACCGCTGTACCCTGTTGGTTCACCCTGAAACGGCCAAACAATGCGGCGTAACTGACGGCGAAACGATCAAGCTTAGCAGCAGAGTAGGCGCGTTAAACGTGGAGGCCTCAATTTCCGACACCATGATGCCCGGCGTTGTTTGCTTACCTCATGGCTGGGGACATCATCGCGAAGGCACCCAGATCGCCATCGCCGAGGCCCATGCAGGCGTCAGCATTAACGACATCACCGACGAAACCCGTTCCGACCCAATTACAGGGACATCCGCATTTACTGGTATGCCTGTCACGCTTGAAAAAATTGCTTAATCGTTCGGTCATAATGCCCACCATTGTGGCTGAATAGAGAACGACACGTACGAGCGATCTGCTTTGGGCAAAAGCCGCGTGAAAGATTAGTGTTACCGAGTCGATTGATAGTCGAAATCAGTGGATATTTTGTGTACTATCGTCGCCTTAATCCCGAAGGCGCATTACCAATGCTGCTTCGAACATCGGATGATGTAGTCACATCATAAAAATAATACTATCGGTTGTTGGGCGACCCCCATGGCAACTGACGAAGACTATTATCCTCTCATACCGTTAATCGCTAGCAACTAAGCACGTTAGCATTTAAGGAAGAGTGACATATGAATGTAGTAATTGTCGGCGCAGGAATCATGGGGATTACCTTCGCAACCTTAGCAAAAGAGCTTAATCCCGCGCTAAAAATCACGATTATCGAACGCTTATCCGGCCCAGCAAAGAGCAACTCTAGTGTCTTCAATAATGCAGGCACCGGACACGAAGCGAATTGCGAGCTGAACTACACGCCGGTCGATGAAGAAGTCATCGAAGTGGAAAAAGCGGTACACATTCATGCGCAGTTCAATATCGCAAAACAGTTTTGGGCCTACCTAGTCAATAAAGGCATTATCAAAGATGCCGCTAACTTTATTCACCAAACTAAGCACTGCACCATCGTTCATCAAAACAGCATTGACGAACTAAAGCTTCGGTTTGAAGAGATGTCTCAACATCATTTCTTTGAAGGCATGAACTACTCCGAAGACCACGACGAAATTAAGTCGTGGATCCCCTACACCATGGAAAACCGCCCCAAGTCAGAAAAAATGGCCGCGACCATGATTAAAACGGGTACAGATGTAAACTTCCAGTCTCTTACGGAAGAGATGGCAGCCTACTTAGTGCAGCAAGAAGACGTCGAAATTCGCTACAACACCCACGTCAGTCGTGTTCATAAAAGCCCGATGAAACAGTGGCTCATTGAAACAAAACAAGGCGACAAGAAAGAGCGCTTTAAAGGCGATGTATTGTTTGTAGGTGCCGGTGGCGGCGCATTTCCATTGCTAAAGCTTAGCCATTTGCCTGACCGGTCACGGTTTGCAGGGTTTCCGGTTGGCGGCCGCTTCTTACTTGCGAAAATTAGCGAAGAAGACGCGAAACATTATTCAGCTAAAACCTATGGCAAAGCCAAAGTCGGCGCACCGCCGATGTCCGTTCCACATTTAGACCTACGTGCAGCGGAAGGAAAACACTACTTGCTATTCGGCCCCTTCGCGACGTTTATGCCGGTACTTGAAAAAGGACGCGGATTCATAGAATACGTCCGCTCTATGCGCCTTCATGACATACCCAACTTCTTAAATGTCGCCCGCGAACACTTTCCCTTAATGAAGTACCTGATTTCGGAAACCTTCGTTGGCAAAAGCAAGATGCTAGAAGATCTCGAAGATTTTGCGCCCGGTTTAAGCACCAAGTTTAAATGGGAAATCTCACCCGCAGGTCAAAGGGTGCAAATCATCAAAGATGGTGATCTGCAAATGGGCACAGAAATAATCGTGTCGGACGATAAAACTTACGGCACGCTATTAGGGGCGTCACCGGGTGCGTCAGTTTCTCCAGAGGTTATGCTGCGCCTGTTAGAGCAACTCATGCCTTCGATGCTCGATGATCAAGATGTTCAAACTAAGCTTGCTGAAATATTCCCTAGCTCTGACTTGAAGAGCCTTGAGAAAGACCCGGATCTCTACCGCAAAATAAGAGATGACGTGAATAAAGCTCTCGGTATTGTCTCGTAAGGGCTCTCTCGCAAGTACACGTTTGCAAGTACGGTGAAGTTCCCAAGCCCGTCTCTTGGCAACGGAAAAAGTGAACGAAAACTCTACCCCCGTAGCGCTATCGAATAGCCACTAGCGTTGCGCTTCATTCTTTATTAGCAAGTCATAGAGTTGCTCGGCAAGCGCTTTCAATTGAAAAGCCTCGTCGGGCGACATATCAATCTGACAACTCATAGCTCCCGGCACACGCTGCGCTTCACTCGATAAGGCTTTACCTGAGTCCGTCAGGCAAACCCGTTTCTGACGGGAGTCTTCAGACGATGTTGTAATAGAAATGAGCTGCTTGCTTTCTAAGCGCTTTAGCATCGGCGTCAGCGTGCCTGCATCGAAGCGCGTTCGACTCACCAACGATTTCATCGCCACGTCGTCCTGTTCCCACAAAGCCAACATTACTAAGTACTGCGGGTAAGTCAGGTCGATAGCGTCCAGCAGCGGACGATAAGCCCTAATCAAGGCGTTCGTTGCTGAATAGAGAGAGTGACAAATCTGGTTGTCGAGTTTCAAAGCCGGTGTCGTTGCCAAATGGTTATCCTCTTGTTTGTGATTATTTTGCGCACAAACTATTGACGCGTCAATAATCTCTTGGCATTATTTTGCGCGCAAACTAAATTTAGCAATCTAACTTGATTGGCTACCCCCTAATGTTAAGAAGGATAAAGTGATGTCTACGACACTGATTGTGATTGGAGTTCTTGTGGCCCTGTTTTTATTACGCGTCTATATCGAAAATAGTCGAGTACCGCAATTAGGTGTGTCTCAAGGCAAACTAGCGCCGATCAGCAAGAAACCCAACAACGTGTCTTCGCAGACCGATATCCCCGCTAAAAAGGTCGATACCTTAGCTTTCAAAGACACCCCTGAGTCAACATTGGCAGCCTTAAAAAACGCTGTCGCGGCGCATGGCGGCGGTAAAATAGAGCAAGAAAAAAACGACTACTTATACGTTATCTTTACCACCTCACTAATGAAATATCGTGATGATGTCGAGTTCTGGCTCGACGCAAAAAATCAACAAGTTCATTACCGTTCATCTAGCCGCGCAGGGTATTCAGACCTTGGTGTGAATCGCGCACGCTACGAGAAAATTGCCGCACTCTATTCGGCACAATAGGCTGTTTCTAGCAGCACTTTTCACAACAAGTACTGCTACATCTTTTTCTTTGCGCAAAGCATACGGAGGGCTTTATGAAAACGTTCGATTTGATTGTGATTGGCTCAGGCGCCGCAGGGTTAACCTCTGCTTTCACCGCACTAGGTTTTGGTAAGAAAGTCCTCATCATCGAGAAGCACAAAAGCGGCGGCGAATGTACTTGGTCAGGTTGCGTTCCCAGCAAGGGCTTAATCAATGAAGCGAAAGATGTTCACATTGCGCGCAAGTTTTCTGAGGTCAACGTTGATACGTCTGAAGTTTTACAGCGGGTGCGCCAAATAAGCGAAGGCATCTATGAGCATGAGACGCCCGAAGTATTGGAAGCAGCGGGTGCTGTGTTTGTGCAAGGTGCCGCGCAGTTCATCTCGTCGAAAGTGTTGTCCGTTAACGGCGAACATTATCGTGGTAAAAAAATCATGATTGCGACAGGCTCCTCGCCCATGGTGCCTCCCATTCCAGGGCTAGAGTCGGTGCCCTACTTAACCAATGACAATTTCTTTGAGCAGGACAGCTTGCCTTCATCCATTATCGTACTGGGCGCTGGCGCGATTGGCATGGAGCTATCTCAAGCGATGAATCGCCTTGGCGTTAGCGTTACTGTGATAGAAATGACGCCAGAGGTGATGTTCCGAGAAGAGCCAGAGTTTGCAGCACTTATCCGGAAAAAACTTGCTGATGAAGGGGTGGTGTTTCATATCGGCACCAAAGCCGTTCGGGTCGACAAACACGAAAACAGTATCCGTGTATTGACCGAGAAAGACGGCATTGAGAGTGCAGTCGACGCTGAAAAAGTATTAGTGGCACTAGGGCGTTCGCCAAACATTTCCAGGCTCAATTTAGACGCCGCAGGAATCAAAGCGGAACGCGGAGTCGTGATCGACAAGTACTTACAGACGTCGGCAAAAGGTGTGTATGCCTGTGGTGACGTCGCGGGCCCCTATTTGCTAAGCCATATGGCTAACTTTCAGGGCAAGATTGCGACCATCAATGCCTTGTTTCCCGTGCGGCGAAAAGCGAGTTATGAGCATGTAGCGTGGTGCACATTTACCGACCCAGAATTCGCCCGCGCAGGCTTAACTGAAGCCGAAGCTCGCGCCGAGCATGGCGACTCGATCCGCGTGTACCACTATAATTTCGACAAACTTGATAGAGCAAAAACAAAAGCTGGCGATATGGGGCGAATCAAATTAATTACCAGCCGCAAAGGCAAGGTACTTGGTGCGCATATTCTTGGAGAACGAGCGGGAGAGCTCATCGCAGAAGTGCAAGTCATGAAAACGCTCGGGCTAAATTTCGCTAAGCTTCAAGGCGTGATTCATCCCTACCCCACGTACTCCGATGCGCTACGTCAACTTGCCCAACAGGTGTTTCTAGACAACTTACTCAACCACCCACTGATCAAATTCTTTCGATCATTTAAAAAGTAAAACGAAAAGCCCAGTGAATCACTGGGCTTTTTTATAAATACTATCGGTGCGATGAACTGGTACCAAAACCTTACAGCGACTAACAGTCAATGCAGCTCTTTCACCCACTGCGACCAAGAAAACGTCACCCCACACTGCTCGCATATCTCTTTCACCATAGAAAGCACTCGCTTGCCATTTTCATTTGGTTCGTGATGGTGGACTAGCTCAATATACACCCCTCGACCGGCCACATCAGGATAAGTCGACTCCAGCTCACCTGACTCAATATAATCCAGATAAGCATTGATCTTGTCTTTCAGTAAAGCGTTCTTGTCTGCGTTCCACTGAAGGTGGTCGCTAATCAATAAGCCTATCAAACCACTTTCTTTATCGACCCCAATAAAGTCGATAACTCCTTTATCTTCGATCGTCATGATAGTTGGATACCCTAATCTTCTGTTTGTTTGGCTTCATATTTTGAGTCGTTGAGAAGATCGATTGACTCCTCATCCTCTAAAAAATCCAGAGCGTTATTGCCGTATCGTCTCTGATTAAACCAACCGGCTGTTTTTGCAACCGCATTCAAGGCCGGGTTCGTATGCTTTTGCAAAATAAAGCCCGCCACTTTCATCATCACTTCTGCTTTGAGAACGTTAAACTTCTCTATCATTTCACACCCGCCATATTGATATACTCTCTTTGCTGTATGCGCGGATAGATTTTGCAGGGCACACCTTTTAAATGTGGAATCCCTTGTTCTCGGTCAAGATACTCATCTGAGTCTGGAATAACGATACCATCGTTATGTTCAAAAGCACCTAAATCTTTCTCCTCTGGCAGCCACCAGCCATGAGGAATACGTATTAGCCCCTCTGGTATTTCTTCCCGGTAAGTCACCAGCATATGCACCTTGCCCGCAATGGTTTCGACCGTCGCCCAGTCGCCTTCTTGAAGGCCGTATCGTTTAGCATCATTCTCATGCATGAACGTACGTGGGAATTTATTACCCTTACGCAGAGCCCGGTTATGGCGCTGTCCCGACTGGAAAAACTGGGGTTCACGTAAACCAACAAACAACTTTAACGGATACTCATCGCTAACTTCCACATTGCGATAATACGGCAAGGGATCACACCCCAGCTCTTCCAAAACCGATGAGTACAGCTCAACCTTGCCACTCGGTGTCGCAAAACCTGTTTCACGGTAGCGATAGTATTTATAGTCTTCGAGCTTAAGCTTGTACTTGTCTTTGAACGAATCAAAGTCCATACCCATGGGGCTTAATCGATAATCAAATAAGTCAGTAATCGAATCCCAAGGGAAGTGTTCACCCAAGTCCATTCGGTGCGCCAGATCATGCCAAAGATCGTAAACATTTCGGCACTCTCCTGGTGGGTCGTACAGTTGGTTCGATGACATCATCATCGTCGCCCAATTATAGGTATCCATTAAGTTTGGACGTTCCGTCCAACTGTCACCCGGCAACACGTAATCGCATAAATTCGCAGTCGGCGTCATAAATTGCTCAAAACAAACATTCAAATCCTGATTTAGCATCGCTTTCTTGATCAGGTGTTGATTGCCATACCCCATTAACGCGTTATTGGCGATAGCAAAAAACGCTTTGACAGGATAAGGGTCACCATAGGCCATGGCTCTGAATGTCGGTGACGGCACTGCCATATGCGTGCCCTTAACAAGGTTAGGGTAAGCCTCCCCGAATACTTTCTCGCTGTATTCCTTGAGCAAGTCGGCGGCTTTAAACGTAAACGCAGGATGCTTGTCGTAACCTAGCTGTTTCTTTTTTTGCGTCTCGGATAACAACTCAGTTAATTCGAGCTGCGATTCTGGAATCACATTCGAATGAGAGCCCATCAACATTTCACCGCCGGGCTTATCCAGATTGCCAGTAATCGCTCTTAAAATAGAGATAGCACGAATAGCCGATGTACTACTGACTTGCTGATCTGTGATAGGAGACCATGGAATAATTGCGCCATTTGCCGAGGCATACATTCGCGCTGACTCACAAATAAGCTCTTCAGATACACCGGTCATTTCCGCGACCTTTTCAAGTGAAAAGTCACGTGCCACACGCTCTTTCAAAGAATCAAATCCAACGCACCACTTTGCAACGAACTTCTTGTCATAGAGTTTTTCGTTGATGATGACGTTGATCCACCCCATACACATCATCACATCGGTTCCTGGCTTTACAGGAAGATGGATATCCGCTCTTTCGGCCTGAGGGCTAAGCCTTGGGTCAAAGACGATTAGCTTCGCCCCTCGTTTTTCGGCCAGTTTTAGACGGATGTATTCCCAGACCCAGCTTTGACTATTCGTATTGTGCCCCATAAGTACAACACACTTGGTGTTTTCAAAATCAGGTAAGGGCATCCAGCCATACGTCAGTCGATTGACGGCTGCGGTATTGCCTAAACAAAGCGCGACAGGCGATAGGTAATTTGGTGTCCCTAGCAAATTCATGAACCTTCGGGTCATGCCTGATTCGGTTGAACAGTTCCACGGCCCGCTGGTTACCGCCAGCGATTCAGGACCATATTTATCAACAATCACCTTAAGTTTTTGGGCTATCTCATCAAGCGCTTGGTCCCATGAAATTTCCTCCCACTGCCCCGCCCCTCTTTGGCCCACACGCTTAAGCGGTTTTAGCAGCCGATTTGGATGATCGAACGTGGTTTGTGCGAGACGCCCTTTGGCGCAGATAGCCCCCGGAGCCATTGGATTGTCGTAGTCCCCCGCGAACGTATACTCAGTCTCTCCGGGCTTTCGCGTTGCAACAAGTTGGCAAGATATATCGCACGTGGCGCACAAAACATGTTTGGTCTCAGTCATGTTACCGACCTCTTTTTTATTCGTTTGAAGATTCATGTTTAAGGTGAGAATAAAGACTAACAAACAAAATCTGCTACATTTATCATATATGCTCATTAATTTATCATTTATGTCCAGCTGCAACCTGAGCCTATAAACTGAGCCCTCGCTAAAAAGATTTGCATGAAATGAGAAAACTTCATAACAGCCCATATCTCTTGAATAGCTTTCTATCCGAGTTCCCCGAACTCGTTCTCAGGCAAGGCGGAAACCTGCCTGCGTTATGCGAGTCTGCGGACCTACCGATAGAGGCGGTCACGCAAAAAAACAAACTAATCCCTTTCGACAAGTTTATTGCGCTGTTAGAAGTTGCCGAGAGCCGATTAAATTATCCTGAAGTGGCCTTTGAACTCGCGAATAGACAATCGTCAGAAACACTAGGCCCTATAGTTTTACTGCTGGAAGGGTGCGAGACATTCGGCGAGGCGCTTCAACGAATTATTGAACATTTCGGTCTCATTACATCGGGCTTCAATATTGAAACCAGAACTAAAGGGGATCTGTTAGAACTAATATTTCATGTGGATATGCCGCAGCTGGTTTACCGGCGGCAATTTCAAAACTACTTACTCGCGAGTTGTGTTTCTGTTATCCGAAACTTAACCGGCACCAAGTTCCCTATACGAGGTTGCTACTTCACACGAGATGAAAATGACCCATCTCAACAGACAAAATATGCAGACTTTTTTGGCTGCCCCGTCGCGTTTGGGGCGGAGTCTATTCGCCTAGCGTTTAGTCGCAGTATAATGAAAACGCCCGTCAAACATGTGCCGATTCAAATAAAAAACCTAATGCTAGGTTTTCAGGCAGCGCCTAACTTGGAAGCACAATTAGAATCCATATTACCGTTATATCTAGCGAGTGGTGATGCAAGTTTAAACACCATTGCAAAAGCCATGGGATACTCAACAGGAACCTTTCGCAGACGCTTGAAGGAAGCCTCCATCTCCTTCAGTGATACCCTTGATGCAATTAGACTGTCCCATGCCAACCAGTATTTGGTGAGCACCCATTACAGCCTAAACGATATATCAGCCTTACTTGGCTATCGTCACCAAAGTGCTTTCACGCGCAGCTATAGAAAATGGTGTGGACTGACGCCTAGTCAATTTAGGCAAAACTTAAAGCCTACTTAGTACTAAGCCCTATTCGTTAATAAAACACGCCTAAGAGTGCATAAATTGCTTGAGGCAAGTAAGACGAAAATAACTACTATAAAGTTCATTTTAGGCCAGCACTAAAGTGCTATGTGTCGCCTTTCGCCCTTATAATAGAGTTTCTAAATAATGGTGGTTGAATTCTTATGCGACTGATTTTACCGAATAGCATTAGTTATGACTTAAACGCCATGTTTACGCCAAAAAAAATTGGTAGGGCGGAAGCATGGCAACGCTTTAAAAAGAACGTAAAAGCGCTACCCAAGGCAGCGATATTGCCTTTCGGCTTTCCATTTAAGCTCCAGACATTCTTCAACTGGATGTTGGTATTTGTGGTGCATGTTTTCTCGCTTTGCCTGCTTCCTGTGTTGTGCGTGTTTGGTTATTCCATGAAGTCTTATGCCTTGGTATCCAGCAAGGAATCAAAAGACATTGACGACTACCGAGCAGCCTTGAAAGCGATCTATCAAAAACATAAACATATTGACGACATTGAAGAGTATAAGAGGTTAGTGTCGGAGGATATCGCGTTGCTAAAATCTAAATAAATATAGTAATAAAATGGGTCCCCCCTCTATTCACAGAAGTCGCTCCCGCTTATAAGTGTCCTTCAGGGCACTGATAAGCGAGTCAATCGTTAAGAGCGGCAAGTTGTTGCCGTCCGTCTACTTAAATGGCAGCAAACAGCTCCTCGCTTCCCCCCCCATTACTCAACTCACTCTCGGCCCCAGCCTGACTTACCGAGTTACCTAACGCTTGCTCAAACTGGTCAAAAAAGCCTTGTTTTAGCAAGTTATATCGATTCCAACCATCCATCGCGACCGAAAAGTCCAATGCGGACCTTAGCTGTTCAAAGAGCTGTTCAATGCCATTTTTTCCCCATTGGGCTTCTGGTGACAAGGGTTGTTTGGTTGGAATACCATCAATATGAACCCCGTAAACCGTGGTGTGCATGTGGAGCTGCAATACCATTTTGTCTTTTTCAGACATGCCTTGTGTAGCCTCCTCCCAAGCTACTCTGACAGACTCGGGCGCATTGACCGGTGGGAATACAATACTCTTGGCAATGCCCACTTCAACCAAACCGTCGTTATTTAAGTCAACCATTCCTTTCTTATCAGGTTGAGCGAGAAGATTGATCGCACCTTCATTAGATAACGCGTCAACACTAATGGGGTCAACTAGCCCGGCGGATGCCTGAATCAACGCCAACTCGTTCGGATTCATATCAGAAAGAATTTCTTTTGCTGAGATATCTTGACGTATTTTCTCATTCGCATCGCTTAACAGGTCTGCGAAATGCGAGACCTCCTGATCGGACTGACCTCGCAGCTTTAATAGATGAATAGACTCACTACTCAGACTTGAATCGACAATCATAGAAATCAACCCATATAAAAATTAGAGACACTAGAAAATAGCAAAGCAAAGAACGCTCCACTCTATGATAAAAAAAGAAAATTACGGTAATTGAAAGGAGAATTAAGGGGTCAGCCCCCTTTAATGTGTGCAGCCCCTTTTAGTTCTTTTTTATCAATGCGTTTTCTTAACCCAGTCAACAAATTCTTCTATTGGCATTGGTTTGGCATACACATAACCCTGAATCAGATACACATTGCGTTCCTGTAGATAGCTAACCTGATGCTTATCTTCAACACCTTCAGCAATCATTCCAAGGTGGGAGTCCTTAGCAAAAGAGATCATAGACTCCAATACCGCTCCCTTTAAATCTTCACTCGCAATAGTATCGACAAACATTTTGTCGATTTTCAAGGTGCTTATGTTGAGTTCTTGGATATAGGAAAAGCCACCATAGCCTGTGCCTGCATCGTCCAATTTTAGTTCTACGCCAAGGTCATAAAAGTTTTGCAAAGCCCGACGTGCTTGAGCGAGATCATCAATTTTCATACGCTCCGTAATCTCTAGTGAAAAGGCTTTTGGCGTGATGTTATTACGCTGGCATAGCTGCTGTATTAGATCGAAAAGGTGATTGGTTTTCAGGTGTTCGGGAACGATGTTGACACTCATGAACTGTGATCCATTTTCCCAATTCAGTGCTTTGATATCGGCCGCTGTTTTTTCAAGCAACTGTTGCGATATTTCTATAATCATTCCACTGTCTTCCGAAAAGGGAATAAATTGATAGGGAGGGACAATATCACCATTCGTTTTTCGCCAGCGCGCAAGCATTTCAGCGCCGACGACCTCGCCTGTTCGGCTATCGACGACGGGTTGATAAAAGGGCACAAACTCGTTGTGAGCAAGCGCATCTTTTATAATGCGCTCCATTGATTGTCGAATAGTTAATAGTCGATAGGAGAGCAATGTAATCACTGAGGCTAGTAACAACGCAAACGCCAGAGAACTAAACCAACTTAGTTGTTTATAATGGTCGTAGAATGCTTCAGTCCCGCGAACAAAGAGGTCAACGTTAATCGTGTCTTCAAGCCGCGACGCCTTGTGTTCGATAAAACTGGCTTGATTCATTGCCGCGCTGCGAAACTCTAAGCGAGGAGACCCATCCACGAAAAAGTCGTACTCTAGGCAATCCTCACAGTTCAAATCCATAAGATAGTTGACCATGAACGGGTCAATACTTGCGTAATAGCGACTATCTCCATGTGAACGCACCATCAGTAAATCCAAGACATTTTCGTTGACAATACCGGCACTAGCTAAGGCGAGGTTATCCGTTAAGCGATGCAGGTCGGGCGCAAGAATTCGCTCGTGATAGTGCTTTAAACTGAGCTGCAATGGCGAACTAGAGCAGTCACTTCCATTAGCGTGCAAGGTCCCTATCAAGCGAATAGAGGGGTGCTCGTAGGCAAGCTTGGTGAGAATTGCGATATTCTCCGAGGAACACAGAAATTGCTCGGGCGCTGGAAGGCTATCCAGCACCTCACGGGCCTCCAATAAAGCATCGTGAAACTTATACAGCAATTGCTCCGCATCACTCTGCAACGCCTGCTTAGCAAAATAGTGGTTAAAATAACCAACAGTTGCTAAACCAATAACGGTGCTGAGCAGGAAGACTGTCAATGTAAGTGTTTTGTTCGACACGCGCCATGGCCCTTTATATACTTTAAATATCTGTTCATCGGAAAGAGGTGCTGTAAGCCTCCGGTCAACAGTTTTAACTATAGGTTTTAAGGAGAGGAAAGCCAGAATAGCAGGGCCAAAGGACGACAGACTTCAGCATATCGGGTCTACCAATTCCCAACTCGCTCTAGAGATTAAGAGCTCTGCCTCCTATAGTTAGTACTTCATATCAGGCTTAAACAACTTAAATGAGTATGATCCCTTCAACTCCTGTATTGTCGAAGAGTTTGGTGATAGCACAACAATGAACAGCTAAGTTGTTCAAGGAATCCCTATGAGCTGGATAAAACATATTGCGACTGTCATTGCGCTGATAAGTTTAAACGTTCAAGTCACAGCGGGAGAGAATCTGAATATTGCTTTTGGGGAGTGGCCTCCGTATCTATCAGAGAGCCTAGAAGACAAAGGAGTCGTCGCTAACTTAATTAAAGACATCTTTGCTGAAGAAGGGATAACGGTGAATCCCACGTTTTTTCCATGGGCAAGAGCTTATGGGGAAACCGCTAGTGGTGGACAAGACCTGACGGGAGTATGGATGCATAAGCCCGAACGTGAAATAGATTTTTATTACAGTGAACCTATATTAACCGAGAAATTCGTATTTTTTCATCTCAAAACATATCCATTTGAATGGACAGATCTAAGCGACCTAAAAAAGTTAGGAATAGGCGGTGGTATTGGGTATAGCTATGGCCCTGAGTTTGACTCGGCACTAGATACTGGAAAACTGGAGATTGAACGCGTTGCTACCGATAAACAAAACTTCGTAAAACTGCTTCTTGGGCGAATTCAAGTTTACCCGCAAGAAATAAATGTTGGTTACGCTGCATTAAAGCAACATTTTACAGAAGAGGAAGTGCTTAAAATCACCCATCATCCTACGCCACTATTATCTAACCAAAGCTACGTTCTGTTCCCTAAAAAACTTCAAAAAAGCAAATCTTTACTTTTAAGATTCAACCGCCAATTAAATAAATTCAAACAAAGCGGAAGGTATGAAAAGTATTTTGATCAAAAAAAAGCTGCCGAGGGAAAGGTCACGCTTTAGTAGCCATTCAATTGAATTAAGGGGTCTGACCCGAATGGCTTTAGTGTATATTGCGCGTATTCTCGGGATTAAGTCGGTGTGAGTTCTTTGAACCAACTCCGTCGTCACTATGGCTTGCTAGTAAACGATTTAGTTGCCGGCGATACGGAGCTATCCACGCCAGAGATCGTTACGCTGCTGACGGCGACATTAGACACATAAGTCTGGACGACTGAGGATAGACTGGGCGATTCTGTTGACCTGGCTTTTAAATCACTCCGCGCATTAAAATCCGAAGCGCCGATCATCTGTTCGATGTCGCTGATGTCTGCTTTTGCATCACGAAGGTTTTCCTCAGTATTCTTGCGTTCTTCACTATCCGTGATGTCTCTAATACGTTTTTCAAGAAGTTCTGCCGCAAGCTTTAATAGTTCTTGTATTTTTTTTATCGCGCCTTCCAGACCGTCATCAGAGCTCTTGCTTTCAGCGTCAGAATTACGCGCATCGGTCGCGTCGGTTTGCTTGTTTGTCGCATTAGCCTCGTCGGGTTCATCAAGCGCTAAGGTTCGCTCTACGGACTCGTAACTGTTAATCGCTTTAGACTGTATTTTGGCAACGCCTACAGCTTGCGTTGCGGTTGTCGCTGCTGCTTGGTTACTTAAGGCCTGGGTACTAATTGTTGGATTAGATGCAGGTATTGCTTGCGATGACGAGGAAATAGAGAGCCCTACTGCGCTTATATTAACCGTTGGTGGCTGCGTCGAGTTAGGTTTAATCGCCTTATGCCGTGACGCTATTTGCTTCAGATCATTAGCGATTTTCTTTAGCTTTTTAGCCAGCTCCGGGATTTGGTCATTTGTTGCAAATGCGATTCTTTGAACGAGTGCTTCGGCCTCCGCCATTAATTGACTTGCTCTCTTCTGAAGCGCTGTGAGCAGTGATGCGTTGCTAGTTATAGCGTTATTAATAGGCTGCTCTGCACGTTGGCCCGGTTCCGCGTTGCGTTTGCTTTCCACCGCTTTGGATAACATGTTCTCATCAACAGGCAATGTAGACGGAATCACTTATAAACCTTGATCACTGAGTGCATGGGAATCACGCATTGTTTTTTCGGCACCTGAGGCTAAAAGTTAATCTCTCAAATGTTAACGATTGCAATAAACGGTCGGAATTGCTTTGGTTGACGTAATTGGAGGTAGGATCCGTAAAAAAGCGAGACTGTAAACACCATGTAAGACCTGACCCTTATGGCTTTGGCTTCTTATGGCTTCTAGTGCCGTCTAGTGTTAGCTTAGACACGGCTTAACTACGTGACATGCCTAAAATAATAAAGAATCACTATGGCCGCTAACTTCTAGTTTTATAGAACTTCATTGTGCGCAGCAGCTTTTGAACCTAGGTTTCGAGGTGTTTATGCCCTTTAAGACTCTTTACTCACTTATTTAAATCAAGGATAAAAAAATGACGCTGTATCGACTAATCGCTTTCTGCCTGATTTTATTATCAAGTACCTCCGCTCTTGCGCTTGAAGAAAAAAAGTTTTGTATTTACGACCCAGTGGGTAACAACGGTCCATCCATGACCTTCTTAGCTGACATAGTTCCAAAAGCAATAGCTTGGGGCCTAAAGGTTAAGATGATCGCCTACACAGATGAGAAAGTTGCCTCAAACGATTTTAAAGCCGGTTTTTGCGACGTCGTATTTCTGACTGCAATTTTATCTCGGCACTACGTGCCATTTGGAGCCACGCTAAATGCTGTCGGCGGCATAATCAGCGAAGAAGGCGTGAACAAAGTTTTAAAGGCGATTACTAACCCTAAAGCAGGAAAACTGTTGTCCAATGGCAATTATGAGGTTGTCGGTTCATTCCCTGTGGGCGGCGTATTTCTCTTTGTGACAGACAGAAATATAGATACAGTGGAAGACTTCAGCGGCAAGAAAATTTCGATCCTAAACGATGATCCACAGAGCTTAAAGTTAGCAAATTTAGCTGGAGCTTCGCCGGTTGGCACGTCGCTAGCAACGTTTTCTGGTCAGTTCAATAATGGCAATATCGATATTTTGCCTATGGTGCCGATCGGCTATAACGTATTTGAGCTGTACCACGGTTTGGGTGAAAACGGAGGGATCATTGATGAAAGACTGCTCTACGGTATGATGCAACTGATATCTCGTAAGGACCGTTTTAACGACAACTTTGGTCAGCAAATGAGGGAATACATCTTGTCGCGACTAGCTGATGTCCACAAGCTAGCGAAGGATTCCAAAGCTGAAATACCCACAAAATACTGGATTGAGACCACGCCAGAAACTAAGGCCGCATTTGATAAGTTTAAGCTAGAGATTCGTTTGGCGCTCAGAGATGAAGGTGTTTTAGACAAGAGAGCGCTAAAATTACTTTGGAAAATTCGTTGCTCTGAAGACCCAACGCGCGCTGAATGTGCCGCGCCTGAATAAGATGATTTTCTTATACAGCCACGAAAATTAAATCAAATGAGATAACAGACCCCGTTGCAGATGTGTTCTAGCGGGGTCTTTGTTTTGCAGGCCTGTGGATTATAAGTGGACCCTTATCTAGTTACTGTTAATTTGCAGTTAAAATCGCCCCACGGGGGATGCGGACGTTTTGTATCTAATTTCGACCCGTCAAAGGGCCAGATCTAGGCATATTTTCCGGTCTAACCTCTAATTTAAATTAGCCGATTTTTTGAGGGGATTTCGCGACTGCAAACCCCGCAGTTAGATAATGATCAAGTCGATCAGCTCGTGGCTTTTCTCGGAGCGCTCACAGCCCCTTACACTCTAAATCGCGAGTACATTGGCAATGTGGATTCCTTATACTTCAAGTAATGGCCCGGATGGACAGCAACTGAATGCAGTAAATAGAGAGAGTGAGCTACTTTACTTTAAGTTGCGCTTGGATTCTGGAGGGTTAAGTATGCTTGTTGGTTTTGACTCTCAAACCCATCTTAGCTCTCTTTCTTTAGATTCACCGTAATGAGTTGTTCGATCTCCGACATCGGCATGGGTCTATGGTAGTAGTAACCCTGAGCATGTTCACAACCCAGCTGCAAAAGTAACTCGCTTTGCTCACGCTCTTCTATGCCTTCAGCGACAATTTTCATACCGAGTTTATTAGCGATGAAAATAATAGCTGTGGTGATGCCTTCATCGTTCTCACCGTTCAACAGATCCTTCACAAAGGTGCGATCAATCTTCAGTTCATCGATAGGAAAATTTTTAAGGTAATTAAGGGATGAGTAACCCGTTCCAAAGTCATCAATCGCGATTGAGATGCCTAATTTTTTGAGCGTGTTCAGTGTCTCCACCGTTTCGTCGACATTATCAATCAAAGTGCCTTCCGTTAGCTCTATCGTAAACTTGCCTGCTGAGCACGCAGGATATTTTTCACTCATTCCCTTAATTACATCACAAAGCTTGCTCGCCTGTCTGAACTGGAGGGCAGCGACGTTAACCGACATTCGTATGCTATCCTCCCCCAAGTCTATAATCGTCTGCCAGTCTCGATAGGCCTGCTCAATTACCCAGCCACCTATTGTTTCAATGAGACCATTTTCTTCAGCTATCGGAATAAACTTGTCAGGCGGGATAAAACCATCTTCAGGGTCATGCCATCGAATTAGAGCTTCTAAGCCAAAAATCTCTCCATTTGAAATATTAACCTGCGGTTGGTAATAAAGCTCGAAGAGCTCTTTTTCGGTTGCTTTCCGAAGTTTGCTCTCAAGTAGTAAGCGGTTTTTTGCGCTCTCATTCATTTGTTCTTGAAAAAATTGAAACCGGTTCTTACCATCGTTTTTAGCGTGATACATGGCAAGGTCGGCATTGCGCATCAATTCACTAGCTGTATTACCGTCTTGCGGGTACATAGCAATACCAACACTCGAAGAAATAGAAACTTTATTGTTAGACAGGTATGTTGGCTCTGTTAGCCCTTGCAGAATGCCGGTGGCAATCTCAGCAATACATTTCTCATTTTTATTGCCTGAAATCAGCAGAACGAACTCATCTCCACCAAGTCTTGCAGCAGTATCCTCTTGTGTCACGTTCGCTTTTAAAGTACACGCGACATGCTCTAGTAACTTATCGCCTAGTTCATGCCCAAGTGAGTCGTTGATCGCTTTAAAGTCATCCAAGTCACACAGAATGACTGCCAAGCGCTCTTTATGTCGCTTAGCACTTGCTAGGTCGTGCTCAATTCGATCTTTGAGAAGCCGTCTGTTTGCAAGGCCAGTGAGCGGGTCATAGAACGCGAGCAGCTCAATTGTTTCTTGAGCCTTGTGCAGCTCGGTGTTGTCAGCAGCGGTAGAGACGAAGTGCGTGACCTGACCCTCATCATTTTTTATAGGTGAAATCGTTTGTATGGTCCAATAGGTGTCGCCATTTCTTCTTTTGCTTTCAACTTCTCCGTGCCAACTCTTGCCACTTTTTAGTGCATTAGTGATTTCGAAATACGCTTTCCCTCGCATGTCGAACCCAAGCGCCTTATAAATATTCTTCTTGTACACTTCCTCGAAGTGATAACCGGTCAAATTCGTGAAGCTGGGGTTAACATACTCAACTAGCGCTTTGAGATCGGAAATGATGACAGCATTTGCGCTTTGCTCAACAGCGCTAGATAACTGCCTTATTTTAGCGTCAGCAATCAAACTATAATTAGCTTGTTCAAAATTGTGGATAGCGGCACTTATGTCTTCACTTAAACTACGTAACAGGACCAGCATATCTGCGTCAAATGCATCTTCATGGTCTGAATAGACAGTGAACATTCCAAATAGTTTTTCGTTGAGTAAAAGCGGAACTGCAGCAAGAGCACCATAACCTCTTTGAATGGCTGCTTCTCGCCATGGTTCGAAGTTCGGATCTTTTGTTACGCTATTCACGCAAGCGACGTCTAAGGTTTTGGCAGCAATCCCGACTGGGCCCTGAGCCCACTCCGAATCATCAATACGCATTTGCATCTCACGCAAATACCCTGTTTCAGCACCAGCAAAAAAGTCCGGGCGCACATTATTGCCGTCAATAACGCCGATCCATGCCATTTTGAATAGGCCGTATTCCGTCGCGATTTCACATACTTGTTGAAACAACTGCTCTTGATCTTGAGTCTGGGCAATAGCTCTGTTGGTCTTGCTAAGCACATTATAAAGCCGGTTTAAACTATTGAACTGCAGCTCTGTTTTCTTGCGCTCGGTGACATCTCTAATCGAGTGAACCATTACTGAGTAGGTTTCGGTGTTGTATATTGGAGATAGATTAGTCTCTAACCAAGCTTGCCGCTCCTTATCTTCAAACTCAAAAGTTTGTAGGGATTCTTTATGATCAATCGCGGCACAGATAAGACACTCATTACGATCAATAGACGAAGGGTGCAACACGTCATGACAGTTTTTACCTAGTACATCCTCTCCAAGTTTGCTGGTTACGCTCTTGTTTGCGTGTTGAATGAGCCCTTTTTCATCAATAATAACTGTCGATTCTGCCAGGGCATCGTATGAATGAACCACCCGCAGAAGGCTATGAAGCGGACGCTTCAAAGACGAATCTATGAGCGCGCAATAAATAGCCCAAAACGAAAACAGTTTGAAAAAATGCCCAATAATTAACGGCACCTCATCAAGACCTTTGTAAAGTGTAAAGAAAAGCTCTGCAACGGCTGTGAGTGCGATGGAAATAAGTAATAAATTGCTCGTACTTTTTTCCATATTCCTGCGTTTAACTCGGATTGTAATCGCTGCAAGAATGAGTATCGCAATAATGGTGTATTCGCTATAAACCTTTGCTGCCGTCAGCCCCTGACCTGGAATAAGCATATCTGGAAACCAACGAGCAAAAACAGCAGCAATCGTCGCAATACTGATAAGCCCTAAAACCAAGAAAACCTTGATTGGCTCGATTATTCGGGAGATTAGCAAAGGGGAAACTAGCAATGAGAGTGCTTCAAGGTAACGCGCTAGTATCCAAAATTTGAGCGTCGTATCAGGCTGCACATCTGTAAAGGTTATGACATTTTTAAAGGTTAAGGTATGGAATAGGTCGAGAATACCCACCCAGAAGTAGGCGCAACCCAAAAACATTAGAAAGCGATTACGCAGAAAGCTAAATGTATTCCAGGCGACAACAAAGCTCATGACCGCGATACCAATGGCGAAGAGTTCCACAAACGTGTGGAACACTGCCATATTTATATACGCGTAGGGCAAAAGACAAAGCGCAAAGAATATGGGTATGCGCCATTGGTAATTTTGCTTTGGTAACGACAACAGATCGGTCTTGTGGTCGCTTAAGTCATTAAAGTTCACTCAGTTAACAGCCAAATAAACATGGAACGCGTTATCGTGTTCGCGAAGCAAATTGAATTTACTAATCTCCGCAAGAACATCTGCCTAAGTATCTGCCGTAATACGTTTGATTAACTCGGCTAGCACTTTCTCAGACTGGTCATTATCGACCTGACAAGTTCCAGCGGCATGATGTCCACCACCACCGTACTCCAGCATCAATTCACCAACATTGGTCTTAGAGCTGCGATCAAATATTGACTTCCCTGTTGCGAAGACAGTGTTCTGCTGTTTAAGACCCCACAACTGGTGTATTGATATATTGCATTCTGGGAATAGCGCATAAATCACAAAGCGATTACCCGCATGAATGACCTCTTCATTGCGCAGGTCGAGCACTACTAAATTGCTATGCACTGTCGAGCAACGCTTAAGTTGCGCTTTGAATTTTGTACCCTGATCTAAATACAGCTCAACCCTTTCCTTGACGTCTGGCAAAGCAAGAATCTCGTCGATATTATGATTCCGACAGTAATCGATCAGGTCCATCATCAGTTCGTAGTTGGAAATTCTGAACTCACGGAAGCGACCTAGGCCGGTGCGAGAATCCATTAAGAAATTAAGTAAGTCCCATCCTTTTGGATCAAGCACTTCCTCTTTGTTGAACTGTGCGGAGTCGCCTTTATCAACCGCCTCCATCATCTCTTTCCATTCAGCAGGAAAAGCATCTCCAGCGCCATAGTGATCATATACTACACGCGCAGCTGAAGGCGCGTCAGGATCAATAATATGGTTGTCACGTTTCTCGTTGCGAATGGTTTCAGACGAATGGTGATCAAAGGCTAAGTGGGCGCCTTCAACATAAGGAAGGTTAGTAGAAATGTCTTGGTCTGTAATATCTACTTTGCCATCCTGCATGTCTTTCGGATGGACGAATTTTATGTCGTTGATCAAATTTAAATGCTTAAGCAGTACCGCGCATACCAAACCATCAAAATCACTTCGAGTCACCAAGCGAAATTTATTACTTGCTTCAACCATTCTCTGTTCTCCTAACCTAAATAAGAGCGATTAAAGCAGTATAGCCGAGTTCTAGAATTTGAAAGGTGGATAGACGATTCGGGTACATCTTTGTTAGCCCACGACAGAAGAAAAGGTGTCAGATCTATTTTTAGCGATCCAACTGATATCAGTTTTGAGCAAACAGGTGATGAACCGCTTTTGGTCCGCTAGTCTCACAAAACCAATGCTAATATATAGGGCCTCCCATGTCTGCTTTGGTGTGACAGCGGACCTCATCACGTAGCGGGTTTTTAGTCCGGTCTTCACCATCAGAAGAACTAATCTACCCTCATTCTGAATGACGGCTATGGGTCGGAAGCAGAAGTTAGGCTACCGTAATCTATACGCCAGCACCAGTTCGTAGGCCTACGCAAATCATAAAGCTAGGCAACGCAAGTTTTCTTGCAGTGGAAGCATTCAGTTAAATTCACACTTGGCTCAGTAGGGGAACTACTCTGCTAGACGATAGCCAAGATATGATACGAGAAGATTTTATTCTTTTTAGCTCTACGACTACTTATGTAGACACCTCAGAACGAACACAAGCCAAAGCGTCTACACATGGAAAACATAAAAACAGTAAGAAATAGATAAAAACCCGTAACTCATTGATTTTAAATGGTGCCCGGGGCCGGAATCGAACCGGCACGTCCCGAAGGACGACAGATTTTAAGTCTGTTGCGTCTACCAATTTCGCCACCCGGGCAGGGAGGGCTTTTCAAGTTCCAGCTGATGCCTTCACTTTAAAATGGAGGCGCGCGTCGGAATCGAACCGGCGTTAACGGAGTTGCAGTCCGCTGCATGACCACTCTGCCAGCGCGCCTTCTAAAAGCGGAAAGTTATGGTAGCAACTTTTACGCTTTTATAACAAAAAACCTCGGATAGAACCGAGGTTTTTCGAAATTTGGAGCGGGAAACGAGATTCGAACTCGCGACCCCAACCTTGGCAAGGTTGTGCTCTACCAGCTGAGCTATTCCCGCAATTAACCTGGTATAAATACTTTTTTTCACTTCTAAATTGACTGGTTAAGCCGCGACACATTAGGCTGTATCGCTGAAGTGGCGCATATATTAACGGATTCAATTTAAGAGTCAATAGCAGAATTCATATAAAATTTATTTTTTATCCTTCTTCTGAAAACAGGTATCCCCATGAGGCAGTTAGATATAAATACATTGACCAAATAGTGAGCGCTGATGCGATATAGATAAGAATCATACCAATAACAAAATACTCGCCACCATGAACGCCAAGCAACAGCAACAGGATTGACCACATCTGACAAGCTGTTTTGAGCTTACCCATATTGCCAACAGATACATTGTCACGCTTACCCCGCACTGCCATCCATTCACGCAGGGCTGAAACAACAATTTCACGCCCAATAATAATCATTGAAGGAACCGTCACCCACACATTCTGGTAATGCTCTATCACGACAGTCAAGGCAATCGCGACCATAAGTTTATCGGCGACTGGGTCCAAAAAGGCTCCAAAAGGCGTGGACTGATTTAACTTTCGCGCCAAATATCCATCCAACATATCTGTGGCGCCTGCTATCGTGAAAATAAGGCCACACAATAGATAATTCCAATCTATTGGAAGGTAGTATGCAACTACAAATACAGGAATAAGAATAATGCGGGATACAGTCAGTATATTTGGTAAATTCATGAATATTTTATATATCTATATGGCTTACAAGTCATGGTTTAAATCACAGCAACTAAACATTAAAAATTTAGGCACTGTGAAGACTAAGGTAAATATGTTCAGCTAGTTTACTACTAATTCCTGTTACTTTTGCAATTTCGGTAGTCGAGGCCTTCTTAAGACTTTGAACACTACCAAAATAACGTAGTAGCTCTCGCCTTCGTTTTGCACCAACCCCTTCAATATCTTCAAGTGAAGACTGCCTTCTCGCCTTATCTCGCCTATTACGATGGCCCGTAATTGCAAAACGATGCGCTTCGTCACGTATCTGTTGGATTAAGTGCAGCCCAGCATTATCAGACGAACAATGAATCGCTTTTAACTCTCCCTGCTCTGCAGGAATTAACAACGTTTCAAAACCAGGCTTTCTGGTGACGCCTTTTGCAACTCCCACCACCATTAAGTTTTGCAAGTTTAACCCGTTAAGAACCTCAAGCGCTAGATTAAGTTGCCCTTTCCCACCATCTATAAAGATAACATCTGGCCATTTTTGAGGATTTTCTTTTAGTCTTTGGTAGCGCCGAGTTAATACCTGCCTCATTGCCGCATAATCATCCCCCGCCTCTATTCCGTCAATATTATAGGTTCTATAATCAGATTTAAGCGGCCCATCCTCATTAAAAACAACACATGACCCGACCGTTTTTTCACCAGAACTATGACTAATATCAAAGCACTCCATTCGTTTAGGTCGCACCTCCAGACTTAACAATTTACTCAGCGCATCCAATTTATGAAACACCGTTTCTTTATTCGCTAAGTAGGTACTTAAGGCGTTATCAGCATTAGTGAGCGCTAACTTTTTCCATTGAGCCCGAACCTGCTTTACCTGATAACTAAACTTAACTCCTCTATTTTGTACCGAATGAATTGCATCGCAAATCACATTTTCATTGAGGAGTTTTTCAGTTAGCACCACCTCTTTTGGAATATCTCTCGTTGCATTTTGACCCACATAATACTGCTCAACAAAGGTTTCTATCATTTCCTGCTTTGATAAATCTAAAGACACTTTCGGAAAGAAGTTTTTATGCCCTAATATTCGCCCCTTTCGTACATACAACATTGAAACAACTACTGCACCAGGACCAACACTTAACGCAATAACATCCAAATCCAATACACCTGATTCAGCCGACTGACTTTCTTGAACATGCCTTAAGTGATCAATCTGATCACGCAACTCTGCCGCTTTTTCAAACTCTAAGTCACCGGCAGCTTGATCCATTTCAGAAATAAGGTTTCGAATTAACTCCGGGCTTTTCCCTTGAAGAAACATCACTACATTTTGCACATCTTGTGCGTACTCTTCCTGACTCACAATGCCAACACAGGGAGCTTTACAGCGTTTTATTTGATATTGAAGACAGGGCCGTGACCGATTCCCAAAAAAACTTTCTTCACACTGCCGAACTTTGAATATTTTTTCTAGTAACTTTAAGCTCTCTCTCACTGAACCTGAACTTGGGAATGGACCAAAATATCGCCCAGTTTTTCCTTTTGAACGTACACGCTTTAGAGACAAAGAAGGGTATTCCTTGTCACTGGCTAAATAAATATAAGGATAAGATTTATCATCTCTAAGAAGAATATTATAGGGAGGTTTTAAACTTTTAATCAGGTTCTGTTCAAGGATTAAGGCTTCTGTTTCGCTATTGGTAAGCGTCACCTCAATACTGGCTATCCGCTTGACCAAAGCGGCTGTTTTAAGCGATAAACCCTGTTTAGCAAAGTAACTGGTAACCCGTTTTTTGAGGTTTTTGGCTTTTCCAACATACAGAATTTCTTGCTCTGCATTAAACATGCGGTACACGCCAGATGAATTAGCCAACTGAGCAAGAAAGGGTTTGTGATCAAATAATGGCTTTTCTAACGAAGGCTCTGATACTGATTTGTCTGAAGAAGTATTAATTTGGGCTATCTACATCGAGTAAGCCATTTCTAACAGCTAATAGCGTTAGCTCAACATCGCTAGAAATATCAAGTTTTTCAAAAATACGATATCGATATGAGTTGACAGTTTTTGGGCTCAAGCACAGTTTATCAGAAATAGCCTGTACCTTTTGGCAATCTATAATCATGGTAGAAATTTGTAGCTCTCGCTCAGATAAAGCATCGAATGGCGAATCGTTTGAGGTGCCCAATGCCATAGATTGAGCGATATCGGAACTCAGGTAACGGTTACCTGCATGCACCTGTTTAATGGCTTTTATCATTTCTGATATATGGCTACTTTTGGAAACATAGGCTGCAGCCCCTGATTCCATGACGTGCGCTGGATACGGGTCTTCAACACAAGCCGTTACGACAACAACTTTTGTTCTTTCTGAGTGACGCTTGATTTGCCGAGTGGCTTCCAAACCACCAATGCCCGGCATTTTGAGATCCATTAAAACAACATCAGGATTTAGTTTTCTGACATAATCAACAGCTTCTTCACCCGAGCAGGCTTCACCAACGACCTCAATGCCGCCGTCATCCAGAAGCATTCGAGCAATACCTGCACGAATCAGATCATGATCATCAACTACCAGGACTTTAATCAAAAGAACCCTCATACATCAAAATTATGGCTGCATTCTACAATACAAAACAGGTATTTACAGGACCATGATCACAATACCTTAAGCAGTTTCTCGCGACAGCTTTCTTTGCTTTTGAGTAAAACCTTGATCATTCAACCATTGGTTCGCTTGAACTGGACTAAAACAGACCTGTGTTTCATAAGGATGGTTTACTTTAAATACTTCTTCAAACTGATACAGCAAGTGACTTCGGTTAGAGTTACTAATAATGACCGCGACAGACCTCATTCCTTTGATATAAGACCAAGCATTTAATGCCTTGAAGGTTTCAATCTGAAAAGACTCAGACAATAATAAATCCAGACTTTGCAAGTTCATCACACACGCCCACTCTTGCGTAAAATAGCGATTCGCCAAACGTTTATAATCTGCTACATACTCTAGAGTCTGATCAGGACTCCATGTCCCTTTCAAATCGATATATAAAACATCATGTTGAGGATTAATAATATAATGTTCTTCTTGATTAGCCATCACTTGTTTTCCAAGAACCTAGTTTCAAAGGCTGCAAGCTATTCACTCACAACCTTAGATTTATGCTTCATTTTGATACTAAGTGTAAGCCAAATTTACTTAACTTGCGTATAGAGATACTAAAAATATTTTACTAATTCTAATTGAAGGTAATCTTCATCTTGAAAAATGACGGTTTTTGCATCTAAAGCTTCTCCACCATCAAAAACACGCGCCTCAATATTTAACTTCAAATCACTTGCTAAACGTTTATTCGCTTCAAAGGAGTATACAACTTCCTCTGTTTCCGGGTCATAAATAATACCTGCAAGAATTTCAGAAGAGTCTGCATCATTAAAAGCATAACGCCAGCCTGCAAAAATATCCTGTTCAAAACTGTGAGGTGCTAATTCTTTGCGATCATCGTAAAGGTACTCCATTAACCAACCTAAATCTGCACTACTTTCAAAAATGCCCACCTGTGTATATTCAAAGCCAGCAACCGCGGCACTATAACGCCTTTCCAAACCTGAATTGGTAATCCCTTCAAATTTTAATAACCATTCATCATAAATGTATTGAAGCTCCAACCCTGATTGATCAACGGTGTAATAAGCAGGTAAATACATAGGGTTAGCAAAATTGTTGTTAAATACTAAAACAGGGTCTCTACTGGTGCCTGAGAAGTGTGATATTGCAAAGTCAAAATCACCAATATAATGAGAATAACGCACTGCGAAATCACTATGCCAGCGCTCTGCACTAGAACCATAAATAGCATTATCGGTATCCACAACCAAAGGTAAACCTAAACGACCGTCTTCACCCGAAAAAGTCCGCTCTCGAAAGTAAGGTAACCAAAATAAATCAACGGTTCCCCAGTCCTGCTCTAATGACAGCTTAGTCATGGGCTGGCCAAGTTTATCTTCGCCATCCAGATTCTCAACTGAATCGGATTGGTTAATTACATCAACCAAATGGCGAGACTCAGTGACCCCCCAGAAAACCTTGCTAACGCCCGCTTTTAACTCCCAACCATTGCCAACATATGTCCATGACGCTTCACGAAGGTCTGCATGCGATCGTTCTGAATCTTGCTCATCGTAGCGCGCAAAAGCAATGACTTCGAAATCACTATTACCGGATGAGTATTGATACGTTAATTCACCACGTAACGAACTGTGAAACTTGTTTTGCTCGTTTAGCCCCTCCTCAAAAAAATAACGAGTCTCGACACCGACTTCAGCATCAATATCTGCCACCACAGCAGTCGAAAGCAAACTTAAACCAAGTACCAAACAGGAAATACGCAAAATGAACTCCAATAAAAATTTTCAAACAATATATAGCTGATCATGCAGTGCTGATTGAAAGGTTTCAATAAAATAAATGGGAAACTTTATTCCAAATAGTTTACAAAAGGCAAAACACTGTATACATTTACAGGTACT
>ENA-OSET01000190-OSET01000190.1-sediment-metagenome-genome-assembly--contig:-NODE-190-length-69476-cov-5.572170_pt1 | contig 69476 bp, 64 predicted proteins | sample MGYA00237882_ERZ534229 | MGnify/ENA primary metagenome ERZ534229 (study PRJEB26408, sample SAMN06266212) | sediment metagenome | isolation source: Hudson Canyon methane seep mesocosm | place: USA:Hudson... | reverse complement strand
CCCCTGCTTTAACTCGTGCTGCGACATCTTGTTCTAGTTTCTTTGCTGTTTGCCAAACTTGATGTGCTCGCCTATTAGCATTATTAGCTACCACCACATTCCAAACTAAAATGCGTACTTTTTCTGAAGCATCTAACCTTATTTTATCTTTATAAGCAGGTAATTCAGCTGACATCGTATCTGAAAGTAGACGTTGCTGTTGTTTCTGCCCTGGTAACCAGAGTGGCATATCAACACTGGCTTCCCACTCTTGTAGACCATCATTACTGCCTATGGCATCATTTTGATGATTAAGTTTAATACTTTTAACATCAGAAAATATTGCATTGGCTAAATCAGTATTAGCCTCGATTTGCTGTTGTTGTGCAAGTTGATTATGAAGCGCAGGGTGTCTGCTATAAATATTCTGAGTGAGCGATGATAATGTGACAGTCGATGATCGATCAAGCTGTACCATTTCAGCTAACGTTACCTGTGTAATACTCATAACAATACATAATAAAGTTAATTTAATTTTAAACGACATAATGACGTATACCTATACCTTGTAATAAAAGTGTTCAAGAACGTGTATGTGTGGTGAATTAGCTAAATAATACCGTATAGATAACTTCTAGGGTGATCAAATACTGCCATTTTCTGACATTGGCAGTCGCCAATAATGTAAGCCACTACCTGAGAAGCGTTGTTTTAACTCGGTGATAATGGCGGTAACACCCGTGTTAACAATGTCGCACTAACAAGGCCACCTATAAGGACAATCACTAAAGGTCTTTGTATTTCCGAAGCCAGACCGCTTGCAAATAATAAAGGTAGCAAAGCAAATCTCGTTATCGTTGCTGTCATTATGACAGGACGTAATTCATTGAAGTAAGTCACCGTAACACTGCCATTAAGTACCCAATACTTGGGAAGTTTATCAGCACAGTACCGGTTTGTTATTTAAGATCAGACTTGGCGGCTAACTGCCATTGTTTAGATTGTTTTAATACCAGAAAGAGACTGGTTTCATTTAAGCCCATCAGATCCAAGCCACGTTCAGCTGGCAGATCTATGTCAATAGTTTCTTCAAGGGGGATCGAAGACAACTTCTCTAGCTGAACAATTAAGTCAGCTACATCCACTATGGGCGTGAAGGTTTTACTCGCTTGTGTGTGTAAAATACCCGCGCCAATGAATGAGCCCAAAGCAAGAAAAATAGCCATACGACCATGATTTAATAACCAACTAAGTACAGGGTCATATAAACGCTTAAACATTCGTGGCAAGCATGGCTACTCAGGAGAGATATTCTTTAAGAAATAGGAAGTCAAAACGGGAATAACGGTTAGCGATATAAAATGAGCGCTCAGTCATATTATAATGATCTAGCAATAACGCTAGAGAACTATTTGTAAGCTTTTTTCCGCATTTACAGTAGATGAAAAAGCGATCATCCATGCTAGAAGGAAAGTAGAAAATGGCCTATACAACCGTATTACGCTTGGGTTCAAAAAATAACTTTTCAACGATACTTTCATGAATAGATAATAATGCAGGAACTACAAATAATACAAGCACTGTCGCAAACATTAAGCCAAATGAAATTGACACTGCCATTGGTATTAAAAACTGTGCTTGCATAGATGTTTCAAATAATAAAGGCGTTAAACCACCGATTGTTGTTAACGATGTTAATAGCACGGCTCGTAGACGTTGTGTTGCCGCATTGATAATAGCTTGTGTGGTTTCAATGCCGGCCTCACGCTGATGTTTGAAAAATGTCACCAAGATAATCGAATCATTAACAACGATACCGGATAAACCAAAAACACCAAATAATGACAAAATAGTAAGATCAATTCCCATGATCCAATGCCCGAATAAAGCTCCAATTAAACCAAACGGAATAGTAGCCATTACCACTAATGGCCAGCCATAAGAAGAAAATACCCAAGTAAGCACTAAGTAAATCAATGCAAATGCAATCAATAAGCCTTGTTTCATGTCTCCAAGCGTCTCAGCCTGTTCTTTAGCCCTGCCTTCAAAGCCAACATCTACGACATATCGGGATGTAATGTCAGGTAAGAATGATTTTTTTAAATCGGCCAGAATTTCATTGGTATTATTAACAGAAGCATCAACCCTCGCGGTAACATGAATCGATAGTTTGCTATCTGTATGACGCAGTACATCGAAGCCTCTACGGGCTTCAAAGTCGACTACGCTTGTCAGTGGAGCACTGCCCCCTTGTGGTAGACGGACCATGAAGTTTTCTAGTGTTGACATGGTATTTCGTTCTGAATCAGGCAGCATAACCCTCACTTCAACTTCATCATCACCATCTTGGAAGATTTGTACCAACTGGCCATCAAATGCTGCTCGTAATTGCCGGCCAACATTATCCACCGTTAAGCCAAGCACTTCTCCCTGCCCTTTAATACGGTAGATCAATTGCTCTTGCCCATAAGGCATATCGTCTTCAATTGCACTAACACCACTATATTGTTCTAGTTTCTCGGCGATCTCTCGACCAGCCTGCTTCAATATCACTGGTGAGGCACCACTTAAGCGAATATCTAGATCACTGCCCGGTGGCCCCGTTCGGCGCTCAGAGAGCGTGAAGGTCTCAATTCCTGCTGGTAATATGATATTTTTTCGCCATTCATTTATAAAATCTTTATTTCTAACCGTTCTATTGTCAGGTGAGACTAATTCTAATTGAATTGAGCCAAAGCGTTCTCCAGTTTGTGCTGAAGATCGGCCAGCTGTACTTGCACTGCCAAGACGTGTAATAGATATTTTGACTAATTCGGGATCTAATTTTTGAGTCGTTTGATCTAACGCCACATTAAGATGATCTAGAAACTGTTTCACTTTGTCTGAAGGAGTACCCGCTGTAAAACGGGCATTAGCCGTTATGCTAGTGCCTTCTGGTGATGGAAAAAAAGTAAAGCTTAATCGACCTCCTGCTAATAGACCGATACTCATTATTAGTAAAGCTAAACTAATACTGAGTGTGATAGCACGATATTTAACTGCCAGCGTAACCAACGGTTTAAATAGATCATCACGCAGGTAATTGAATTTAGCATCGAACCACTTTCGTACAGGAGGTGGTTTGGCATGATGAATTTTATGGAAAGCATGACGCAAGTGACCAGGTAGTATCAAGAAGCTCTCAAACAGTGATGCAATAATAACGCATATAACAACAAAGGGTATATCATACAGTATGTTACCAATTATTCCTCCAATCATTATTAAAGGTATAAATGATGCAATAGTGGTCAGTGAGGAAGAAATAACAGGCGCAAACATGCGCCGAGCTCCGCCTTCAGCAGCCATTAGTGAATTTTCGCCAGATTGATAATGAGACAGGCTATCTTCACCTACTACAATGGCATCATCAACAATAATACCCAGCGCCATAATTAGGCCGAATAAGCTAATCATATTAATGCTGCCACCAAATAGATACATTAGAATCAAGGTAGCCATAAATGAAACAGGAATGCCAACTGCAACCCAAATTGCAACCCGAGCCTGCAAAAATAAGAATAGAATGCCTATAACAAGAATTAATCCCCCCAAACCGTTATAGAGCAATAGATCCATACGCTCTTTGATCAGTTCCCAACTGGCATCATAGACTTTTATTTTGACACCTTTAGGTAGTTGCGCCTCATTCTCCGTCACCCATTGTTCGAGAATATCGGCTGACACCAGTGAGTCCGCATTTTCTGTTCGTTGTAATGCGATTTCTATGCCTGGTTTACCTTCATAAAATACCTTTACCTGTTTACGCATGGGACGTCGCTCAACCTTCGCAACATCATCTAACAATAACAGTCGTCCATTACGATCAGTTTTAAGTGATAATTCAGAAAATGCTTGTGCATCACGCCGTTGCTCTAAACTTCTTAATTGTTTTGCTGTTTCATCATTACCGACTTCCCCAGCAGGAAGATCACGACTTAACTCTGCAATTCGTTGGCTAACATCATCTAAACTAAGGCCCATTGATTCAAGCTGATTAGAATCAACTTGAATAGCCATTTCTTCTTTAGGTAAGCCGTTAATTGTTACTCTGGAAATACCTCGATCTAATAAATCATGCTCAATTTCATGAACTAAATGGCGAAGTTCACCTAACTTACCTTCAGTGGTAATCATTAAACTCGCTACGTTCCCATAACGTGTGACGATACTTACCTTAGGCACTTCTGCATCACTTGGTAAATTGCGTAATTGAGCAACTTGATCTTTTACCTGATCAAGCGCCTTACCCATATCAGTGCCTTCATCAAACTCCAATGTGACAATTGACATACCATAGGAAGATATTGATGTCATTTTATCGACAAAGTCTATAGTGCGTAGCTCTTGCTCTACGCGGCTTGAGATTGACTTCTCTATATCTTCTGCGCTGGCACTGCGCCATTCAACTCTAACAGTGATAAAGTCTAAGGCAAAGGTTGGGAAAAACTGTGTATTTAATTTACTAAGTGACAGTAGTCCACCCATCAGTATAATAATCATTAATAAATTTGCTGCTACTTTATGCTGAGCAAATAGACCAATAAAGTCACGTGTTGAATTACTCACCTAAAGCTTCGACTCTTAAGCCAGTGATAGCATTTGGTAACTGTGTTGCTACCACGATGTCACCTTGCGATATTAAATTGCTTCGAACAATGTGCATCTTGTCATTATTACTATTTGGATATTCGCCAACACGCTGGATATCAATTGCTTGTAAATAACCTTCTTTAATTATATAGATTTTATTGAGACCATATAACGCATTGGAAGGCAAAGCAATAACATTCTCTTGAGGCGAAAGGGTTAATACTATCTCAACAAATTTACCTAGTACGGGAATGTCTTCGTCTGTAGTGAATCGAAATAAACCGTCTATGCCACCACTATCCATCTTTACCGACCCTGACAAACGATTAAGCTTAAGCGACTTACTATTATACGTTGCTGTTAAATCATCACCTCGCATCATCATTTTACGAACCTGCTGAATATAACGTCCAGGAATTTGTGCTCTGACTTCTAAGTTATTAATATCATAAATGGACAAAATATTATCGCCTGCTCGTAACCTATCCCCTACTGACACATTAAGCTGCGATATTCGACCATCAAATGGGGCAGTAATTTTAGTGCGGGACAAATCAACTTTAGCTTGCTGCAACAAGGCCTGGACACGTTTTTTCTGGGATTGGATTCGCGTTAATCTAGACGGATGATCTTCAATATCAAATTCCAAGCCTCTTAAAACGACGGCTTGGCGATGTTTAGCTGCAATAGAATCATCCAAGCTCGCCTGAGAAACTAGCTTTGTTTGTTCTAGTTTTTGAGCCCTTGCCACTGCTTTATCAGCTATATCCAATAAATATTGTTGCTGAACTAGCAACTGTTTATCTCGCAAATAACGTTGCTGTTCACTATTAAACATAGTGTTTATTTCAGTTAGCTCAGCTTGTCGCTGTGCTAATAATAGTGTTGCATCCGTATTATCAAGTTCAACTAAAACCTGTCCACGCTTAACGGTATTACCTTCAAGTACAGAAGTCGATGTAACATCTGCTACTAATGCTGATTTTAAATATGAATTTCGAGGCGTTTCAACTCGTCCATAAAGCCTTATTTGAGGTGAGATTGTCTGAAAATCAGCTATTAATGTGTTTACACGCCATATTTTTTCGGGCTGCTGCCTAACACGTTTTTCTGGCTTTGTTTGCTTTAAAGTAATAATTACCACAATGCCGATAATAACAATGCTTATCGGTAATAAAACTCGTTTAAACAACTTTCCACCCCTAATTAACTTCCAATGACATTCTAGCAGAAGCTTATGAAATAAATGCTACTGTTGTGACCGTTTAATAAGATTAAAGTTCAGCCTATATCCTATAGGAGAATTTCAAACATAGTAATTGTCAATACTACTTATATATCTAGATTCTATCGCGGCCTTTATCTTTATCTTTAGTTTCATTATTAACTAAACGTTATCACGCTCACATTGTTGCAAATACTTAAAAATGAGGCGGGCAGATTTTGCCGGCTTATTTTCAGTCAGTTCTTTATTTGCATTTCTCACTAACTGACGTATATGCTGCATATCCAAATCACTAAATTCAGTGCGTAATGTTACCATTACATTTTTATCACCTGCAATCAATTCATCACGCCATAATTCCAACTGATGAAATTGTTTAACGTCACCGTTGTGTGTTTGACGAATCTTGTCCAGGTTTTGCCTAATAGTATCAAAGTCTTCATGAACGATTATCTTGCCAATAGTGCCAATCTGTCTTTTCAAAGCACCTTTCGTCATATCTTTTGCTTTAATCAACGCTTCATATAATCGCTCTGATAAATCAAGTTTGTCTAGATCTCTAATCGGTAATTCAAGTAACTCCTTACCAAGATCTTTTAAAGCCAATAGATCACGCTTGATTTGAGATTTACTAATCTCTTCTTCTAACTCATCTTCATAGGTCGCTTTGCTGCCAAATTTTTTCATAGTGATAACCTAATGCTTACCGGATTAATAAGAAGCTAGTTGAGCTTTCAAGCAACATTCTAGTTGTAAAACTACCAAAGAAAAAGCCATGGACTTTACCGTGACTAAAAGCGCCCATGCAGGTTATATCGATATTATTTTCTTGCTGGTAGGCTGTTAACTGCTCAATAACCTCACCTTGTAGTGCACGCGTGCTCACATTGAGGTTGGACATTGACAATATAATGCTCGCTTCATCTATAAGTTTTTTCGCATCATTTATATTGGCTTTAACTGACACCACATGAACATCAAGCGATTGACTATATAACTGACCTTTGGCAAGTAACTTTAGAGCCTTGGAAGATGTTGGACTGCCGTTATAAGCAAACAGCATTTTTTTAGGCGCTGAAAAATCTGTTTTAACAATAAAGACTGGCGTGTGAAGAGCACGTATAGATTCTTCAAGTTGAGAGCCTAAACCTTGTTTATCTGCTGGATGACTTTCACCTTTTGCGCCTAAGATAACTAACGCTGCATCTGACTCTAAATCAATTAATGCTTCAGGAAGACTACCATGACGTTGCTTGGCGGTAATATTAGTTACCCCGGCTAATTGAGCTTTTTGTTTTGCAGCATCGAGAATAGTTTTACCTTCCGCTATCAATCTTTTACTTTCTAGGCGTTCTTCGTCAGATAGCTTATCGAGCAAATGCTCTTTCATATTAGGCGTTAAATTACCTTCGCGGTTAATATGCTCACTTTGATGACTATGTTCAATAGTATGTAAAAATTGTAGTGGTGACTGACTGCAGTTGGCTAACCATATTGCATGCTCTACAACAGCGTTACCTAGTTCGGATCCATCGATACATGCAACGATCATTTTTGTCGTCATTCTTAGTGTCCCCCCATGATTTTTTCTATCTCTTCAGGTTTATCATGCACTGCAAATTTATCCAATAACGTTTCACTAGCTTCGTTTAGACCGCTGATATTAACATCAGCCCCTTCACGGCGTAGCTTTAATACAACTTTATCTAATGCATCGACGGCCGTAATATCCCAGAAATGAGCACGATGAACGTCAATGACAATTTTATCAACCGCTTCTTTATAATCGAATAAGGCGATAAATTTATCCGATGAATTAAAGAAGATTTGACCTACAACATTATAAGTACGCGTATTTGTTGCTTCATCAAATGATGAATCAATGTACATGAATTGGCTCAAACGTTGCGCCATAAATAATGAACCAATCAAAATTCCTGTAAATACACCTAGGGCTAAATTATGAGTCCAAACCACGACGATTACGGTCGAAATCATCACCACAGAAGCGCTAGTCGGGTTGGTTTGAAGCTCTTTAATTGAATTCCAGTTAAAGGTACCAATTGATACCATAATCATCACAGCCACTAAGGCCGCCATAGGTACTAACTTTAACAGATCACTTAAAAATACAACTAGAATTAGTAGCACAACACCAGCAGTCATCGCAGACAAACGACCACGGCCACCTGATTTAACATTGATAATAGATTGACCAATCATGGCACAACCCGCCATGCCACCAATTAAACCTGAACCAATATTGGCAAGACCTTGGCCTTTACATTCACGTTTTTTATCGCTGTCTGTATCCGTTAACTCATCAATAACATTAGCAGTCAGTAAGGATTCTAATAATCCTACTACAGCAATAGAAATTGAGTATGGTAATACGATGAATAATGTATCCATATTGAAAGGAACATCTGGCCATAAAAAGATAGGCAAGGTGTCGGGTAATTCACCCATATCACCAATGGTACGAACATCAACACCCATAAAATAAACAAATACAGTCAAGGCAATGATATTGATTAAAGGAGATGGTAAAACCTTACCGACGACCGGAACATAGGGAAATAGGTAAATAATACCTAAACCAGCTGCTGTTAAGGCATACATATGCCATGTCACATTCATTAATTCAGGCAATTGCGCCATAAAGATAAGTATAGCTAAAGCATTTAAAAAGCCGGTCATAACCGACTTAGAAATAAAACTCATAAACTTATGCAAGTTTAGATAGCCGGCTATAATTTGTAGTAAACCTGCCAAGACCGTTGCAGCTAATAAATACTGCAAACCATGATCTTTAACTAAAGTGACCATTAACAATGCAGTAGCTGCTGTAGCAGCAGAAATCATACCGGCACGACCACCAGTAATAGCGATGATTACTGCAATTGCAAATGAAGCATACAAACCAATTTTTGGATCCACACCCGCGATAATAGAAAAAGCAATGGCTTCAGGCACTAGTGCAATGGCAACGACAATACCCGCTAAAATATCGCCACGGATATTGCCTAGCCAGTCTTGTTTAGCTGATAGCAGCATGTTTAATTTACCTCGTTACGAAAGAATTACATTGTCAGAACTGACAGTAAACCCGCTATTATACATTAAACAGTGCTTGTATTTGGGCTTTGAAAGTAAGCATGTAACGAGGACACTATTGCTGTTTTTACTTATACTGTACAAGGCGATTATGCGCAGCAGTTAAAATAATTCTTTTTTGTTTGTCATCACTTTGACTCCATTGCATGATTTCCTTGATGCTACGATAGCACCCTAAGCAAATATTATTCTTATCAAGGCAACAGTTTCGAACACAAGGTGATGTAATAGTTGTCATTTTCTCTTTAACACCATAAATTATTAACTTTAGCCAAATAAAAATCCGTATCAATCTTTTTCCGAGACCTATTTATTGGCACTATAAGGCGATTTTAACTTATTAATGATATTCAATGTTCACTGCTATGAAACCAAATATGATTACCTATAGTCATATTATTTCGGGTTACAATCACTCTATACAAACTTTAATTAAGCAAAGGGCCAAAATATTATGTTGCACAATTATGTGATTGCCGTATTGCTAATATCTATTGGCGTCATACCCTACTCCGGGCTAGCCAGTACTATCTGCAATGAAGTACTTACGGATGTGGAAAATAACGACTTGAAAATAAAAAAACTGCCTTTAGATACAGTCGTTCGTATTGCATCCCCACTTCAAGAAATACAGGTATCCCCTTATTACGGTCATGGCTCAGGTGTTTTAGTTCAATATAGAGAGGAAGCTGGTTTTGTTCTCTCTGCCTCACATGTCACAGCCAGTCAGCCACTTATTTTAGTGTCGATCAGTACCCAAAATGATCGGCGACTATTTTGGGCTCAATTCGTTAAAGAAGATAAAAATATAGATCTATCACTTTATAAGCTCATTGATGGTGGCGTGGTAAATAACGCTGCCAAAATCTTTGAAGGTAATAATGAAATCTTTGAACAATCCTTATTCACTGTTGGTTACCCTATTAAGTTAAGTTCTTTATCAAAAGCGGAATTATTCCCACTGTCAAAACTTATTGTTCGAAAACAAAATTTATTAGGAACGAGCAAATACCTAGGTTTAGGTTTAAAAATAAAGCCACTTGTTATGAGTGACTGTATTGAAACAGGGCTGAGTGGTGGTCCTGTCTTTGACAACGAGGGCCGTATTTTTGGCATAAACCACAGCACGGACCGATTTAGAAATAGTGTTAGCACTGTTAATGGTTATGTAGTTTCATCTGCGTATATAGTTAAATTTCTAAAATAGAATTGTACTGTTTATCGAATATAGCCACAATTTATAGCGGTTACTCAAGCGATTTCAGTACTCGCTTAATTTCAGATCTAACAGAATTAATGCTTTTAACAAGCTGTTCGACTGCTTCTTGTTCACGACCAATTTCTTCCCCGTTACTAGACCAAACCTTGGTTAGATTTTCAGCTTTTTTCTCAATAGTAGGATCAGTCAATACACTTAAATCAGTAATTAACCCCACTTTAACCCAGCCTTTTCTTGGGTTTCCTTGTTCCAAATCCTTATCATAATGGGCAATATAAATAAGTTGTTGCAAGGATGACAATTCAACCAGCATTTCAACACTAGCAATGCGAATGGTATTGTTCTGTTCAGAGACTTCCAGTTGCCAAACATTGTATGAAAAACCTAATAATATAAATAACATGCTAAATATCAGCGTAACTTGGTGCATTTTAAATTTACTTTGAAACAGACTATTCATTTTTTTCCTATTCCTATTTACAGAGTAGAGGTATTCAAGGCAAATTTGTTACCGTTATTCACCGATTATTGTCACAATGACTGTGCGATGGTGTCGATGGGTTCTATGCTCCCACAAATAGATACCTTGCCATATTCCTAAATCACATCGTCCTTGACTGACAGGCAGTGTTAAATCAGGGTTAGTCAGCACTGTTCGAATATGAGCACTCATATCATCAGGCCCTTCATCTTGATGTAAAAACATCGGGTCGCCATCGGGCACAATATGTTGCATATACGTTTCTAAATCTCGACGCACATCAGGATCGGCATTTTCACACAACATTAATGAAGCACTGGTATGTTGAACAAAGACATGACAAGTACCAACTCGAATGCTAGATTCTGCTAATAAGTCTTGAATTTTAGCAGTGATATTAGTGGTACTTCGACCAGCTGTGGTGAAATTTAATGTTTGTTGAAAAACCATTATTGAACGCCTGCCTCAAAAAAGGCTTTCGCACGACCGCTATTAATAATCTGCTTTACATGGTCGGCTGCTTGATATTGGGATGGTTGCAATCCTACATGCCAGATATTAATCGCTGCAGACAAGACTAAACTATCAAAAGCAATGCCTGCTTCACCTGATAATGCTTTCAAGCCAACATCAACAGTTTCTTCAGCAGTGACTTTATCTGATTGTTGTGGCAATACACCACGTGTTGTTTGTTCAATTCCAAATGCTGTTGGATCAATCAACAGCTCATCAACGTGTTCACCATGAACGCGATAATTATTAGACGTTTCACGTAAGGTCGGCAATATACCGCCTTCAATACCTCGCATTACTAATGCCGTATCAAAGCCTGATTGATTGGCTAGCCATGCTAAAACACTGGGGTATGCTTTATGTACAAAGCCAACGGATAAATGATTTTTATGCTGCGCTTTGATGGGCAAGATCAGCTTTTCTAAGGCCGCTAAACTAGGGCGTTTAATTATTTTAGTTCGCAAGCTCTCAAGTGCGTATAAGCCTGGCGTAGACTGAGATTGATCGACATATGCCCAAGCAATATCAGCATTATCAATACGCTGGGTTGCCTTTTCTACTGATTGATAAGTATCCATACCAGCAAGTGCTAAAACTTGTGAATGAGTGATGCCAAATTTTGGCCCCATTTCTTTTACGCCTTGCGATACAGTCGGCAAACCTGATGCCGCTAATACTGCCGGTAAAAAGGCCAATATCGGACAGTGACGGTTATAACCATTAAAGGGATCAGCAAATGTTAATATCTCTGAAACAGAAGCGGTATGTTGATCGGTTTCTTGTTGCAAAGCTTGTAATAAACCAAGGTTTTCATCATTAGTTTCAGTTTTCATTCGTAAACCAATAAAGAAAACGGCGGCTTGAACAGGATCGGCTTCACCTGACAGAATTTCTAACATGGCCTGCTTAGCTTCATCTATCGATAAGTTCTTACTTAAATGAGGCCCTGTTGCCACTTTTTTTATTGCATTGACTACTGCAGTCATATTTATCCCTAGTTTAACCATACTATTAACGTTGTTTCATCTACAACCGTAATGCCGAGTGATTGTGCTTTTTTTAATTTAGAACCTGCATCTCGACCTGCCACCACATAATCTGTCTTTTTAGACACAGTACCTGCGACCTTAGCCCCTAATGCCAGCAGTTTTTCTTTTGCTTCGCTGCGAGATAACTTTTCTAGTGTGCCGGTTAATACCAACGTTTTTCCATTCAGTTCAGAGCTGGATTCTAATTTCTGTTCTTGGGGCCATGAAATTCCTGCGCTGATTAAACGCTCAATAACTTCTCGGTTATGTGCCTGTTCAAAAAAGGTCACTATATGGTGAGCTACTATAGGACCAACATCCTCAATGTCGATTAAGGCTTCTTCATTCGCGTGTTCAAGTGCATCTAAAGTTAAAAAGTAAGTAGCTAAAGATCGCGCAGTAGCTTCACCTACTTCACGAATGCCTAATGCATAGAGAAAACGAGCAAACTTTGTTTGTTTAGCTATTTGCAAGGCATTAACTAAATTTTCAGCTGACTTTTCACCCATGCGATCTAAGGATGCTAATTGACTAACGGTAAGATGAAATAAATCGGCCGCATCCTTAATCAGTTCAGCATCTACTAATTGTTCAACAATTTTGTCGCCCAAACCATCTACATCTAAAGCTTTACGTGACGCAAAATGTTTAATGGCCTCTTTACGTTGCGCGCCACAATAAAGCCCGCCGCTACAACGTGCTTTTGCTTCGCCATCAATACGTTCAACATCAGAGCCACAAATGGGGCATAAGCTAGGCATTACAAATTGAATCGAATTATCAGGCCGCTTAGACGGCACGATTTGCACTACTTCAGGAATTACATCTCCTGCTCGACGAACAATAACAGTATCGCCAACGCGGACATCTTTTCGGCGAATTTCATCTTCATTATGCAAGGTCGCATTGCTGACAGTAACGCCACCAACAAACACAGGTTTTAAACGAGCAACAGGTGTTAAGGCCCCCGTTCGTCCAACTTGAATTTCAATATCTTCAATAACGGTCATCTCTTCTTGAGCGGGAAACTTATGGGCAATGGCCCAACGTGGTGCTCGCGCAACAAAACCTAAACGCTGTTGAAGTGCGACCTTATCGACTTTAAACACTACACCATCAATATCATAGGGTAAACTATCGCGTTTTTCGCCCAAATAAGTGATGTAGTCTAAGGCACCTTGCACCCCTTTCACTAGCTGTAACTCAGGTGAAATTCGACAGCCCCATTGTTCTAGCTGCTTCATTGCCGCGCTATAACTTTCAGGTGCGGTCACGCCTATAACCTCACCAATACCATAACAATAGATAGCTAATGGGCGACTAGCGGTTATTTTAGAATCAAGCTGACGTAGAGCCCCCGCGGCTGCATTGCGAGGATTAACAAATGGCTTTTTATTCGCTGCAATTTGATCTTGATTAAGTCGATCAAAACCCTCTTTCGGCATAAAGATTTCGCCACGAATTTCAACCACATTAGGAATACTGTTACCAAGCAGCTTTAATGGCACAGTTGGAATGGTTCTAACATTAACCGTGACATCTTCACCTACCGCACCATCACCACGGGTAGCAGCTTGAACTAATACACCTTGTTCATAACGAATGCTAATGGCTAAACCATCCAGTTTAGGTTCAGCGGCATAAGTTTGAGTTTCAGTTGAATTAATCCAATCTCGCACACGTTGATCAAAGGCATTAAATTCAGCAGCATCAAATACATTATCAAGCGATAGCATGGGAAGTGCGTGTGTTACTTGGCTGAATTTATCAAGTGCTTGTCCACCGACTCGATGGGTCGGTGAATCGCTAGTGGATAACTCGGGTGCTGTTAGTTCAATTTGTTTTAACTCATAAAATAATCGGTCATACTCACTATCAGTAACTTCTGGTTTATCAAGGTCATAGTACTGGTAGTTATATTTATTTATTAAGTTTCTAAGCTCGCTGGCACGATGTGCTAATTCTATTTTAGTAGTCATTATTGTAATGATTGTTTTCTGCTTGTAATTGTAAATTGAGGTTTAATATTCTACTTCGCATTGCTTCAACCGTCGTTTGATTAACCGGTTGCCGAGACTCATCTGACAGCACCCCATCCAACTTATCGGCCATTTTTTCAGCAGTATCGAGCAAGTCATCAAATAAGGTCAAGCCATTCATTGGTCCAGGAAGTCGTGAAAATATTAATAATCCGGGTGTTTTCATCATGGCGAAAGAGTCAGGGTTCAAAGTGCCAGGATCTAAAATATTAGCCACGCTGAATAGTGATTGCGTCCTTAAACCGGGAACTTGGCGATGATATATCTGTAAATCACCAAAATGAAGATCTAGACCCTCTAGAACTAGTTTAATTGATTTACCAGAGAATAAAGCGCCCTCCCTCGCCATAACAGTAAAAGCAATAACTATCTCCCACTCGTTAATAAGCTGATTGTCCGTTGCTACTTGTTGTTGTTTTGGGGCATGACTTTTAGCTGTTTGACTCAGTTCAACCGTATCATCTGCGATATTTTCAGGTGCATAAGACTCATCGCTTAGCCCATCAATTTTAATTGCCGCCTCAACTACGGGTTCAATTGGATTATCATCTGTTTTTTGAGGTTCAGGCTCTTTTGCAGCAAAATTTTCAGAGAGCGATACCGTTGGCTCAGCATCAATATCAAACCGTTCGCTATCAATCGTTTGTTGAGTCATTTCCTTTTCGAATAATTCCGCAAACTGATTACTATCAGCCATCTCTGGCTCATTATTATTTATACTATCAAGCAGTAATGCTCTACGTTGCTTACTGCTACGATTGGCATACCAAGCAGCACCTACAAAGGCGGCTATTAGTAAAATTATAATAATGAGTAGATCTAACACTTAAATTTATCTTCCAATTAAGGGATAATGGACATTTTAATTATCAATTCGAGATTTTTCATGTCAACACAACCAAGCAAACAATTGGAAACCTTCGATAACGAGTTTCCTGAGCGTGATTATAGCATCCACATAGAGACTCCAGAGTTTACTGCAATTTGCCCCAAAACAGGTCAACCAGATTTTGCCACAATTAAAATTGATTATGTACCCGATTTAAAATGTGTCGAATTAAAGTCATATAAACTGTATTTATGGTCTTACCGTAACGAAGGTGCATTTCACGAAAAAGTGACCAATATGATTTTAGATGATTTAGTTGCAGCAACAAACCCACGTTTTATGCGCGTAACTGGCATTTTCAATGTCCGCGGCGGTGTTTATACCAATGTTGTTACTGATTATAAGAAAGAAGGTTGGGTTGCCCCAACACCCGTCCATTTACCATAATACTACTATGTGTGTTGCCAATAACACACATAGTAGTAGTGTTCTCGGCACCTCAGGGTGTCGAGCAATTGCAATTGATGACAATAAGTAAATTATTGCCTTCAAATTCAATAAACACACTCCAATCAACAAGAGCCAAGCCGCTATTGCCTACTTACACTTTCAGTATTCTCAAAGCGTACTGTTGGGGGCAGTTCACTAAATCAAAAATGGTAAGCGCCTTGCGACACCAGTATCATTTATTATAGTCAAACACACTGAAGCACTTCTATAGCGGAACCTTGCTAGCAAAAGGATAACAATTCATGCGGGATTTATTCAAAGGAGCCAATTACCTTTTCCGAGGATTTGGATTAATCAACCAAAAAGGTATTCGCCGCTTTGCTTATGTTCCCATAGCGATTAACACCCTACTGTTTGCGTTTGCAATTTGGTTAAGCGCTAGCAAACTTGATCAATGGATCACTAATATGATTCCTAGCTGGATCCCAGAATGGTTACTTGGCTGGATCATGTGGTTTATATGGCCTTTATTTGCAATATTACTGTTAGTGGTGATTTTTTTTACTTTTTCTATTATTGCCAATATTTTAGCTGCCCCTTTTAATGGGCCTCTAGCAGAAGCAGTAGAAACCAAGCTATTAGGTCAGCCACCGCAGAATATTAATTGGTCTGAAATAGTCAAAGATGCACCGTCTATTATGTGGAATGAAATCCGAAAACTGGCCTACATTTTAATGTGGGTTATTCCACTCTTCATTCTGTCATGGGTTCCGGTCATTAATATCATTGCACCTGTATTATGGCTTTTATTCTCTAGCTGGATGTTAGCCATTGATTATCATGACTACCCAATGGGAAATCACTTGATTAAATTCCCACAACAACGCAAATTATTAAGACAAAAACGTTCTCTAGCACTTGGTTTTGGTGCGGCAACACTTGGCGTGACAATGATTCCTATCGTAAATTTTTTGGTGATTCCTGCTGCTGTTGCTGGTGCAACACTGTTGTATATCGAAAGAATTAAAGATTAGTTCATCGAAACAAGATCGAGGCTCAACATCATTAATCGAGCCACCATCAGCACTTCTGCATACCGTTAATTCAAATAAGAGTTACATTTTTTATTATTTGGGTGAACTCAAGCCAAATAAAATACTCTAAACTTCTTTTACTCTAATCTAGCTAACTCATAAAGAGAGACACACTGTGTTTTTATCCTTCTTCCCCAAACCAAAATTATTCTTTATCAGCTTCGCCTTATGGGCACTTGCCAGTGTTTTGGGTTGGTACTTAGTCGTCCAAAACCTAGAGCATTTAAGTTTAGGGTCTTTATTTGGCGTTCATTTTCCTGAGGCGCTTGCCCAAAACGCTGATACAGTAGCTCAAGCGGCTTTTCAATCAGCACAAAAGTTAGCGCTTAATCTCTGGCAGTATCAATATATGGCCCTTTGCTATGCGCTATTTATCAGTGCCTGGATTATTTTTGGCGGCCAGAAATGGGCAAAATGGTCGGTCATTGGTTCTGGTTTGATTGTGTTTATCACATGGTTTCAAGTGCAAGTGAGTGTGATGATTAACGCGTGGTATGGCAACTTTTATAATTTAATCCAAAAAGCCCTAACCACACCAAATTCAATTACCGGCGATGAGTATTACTCACAACTGTTTACTTTTGCGACTATAGCCTTGATAGCTATAACCGTTGCTGTATTAAATAACTTCTTTGTTAGTCATTATGTCTTTCGCTGGCGCACAGCTATGAATGATTACTACACATCAAAATGGTCACAAGTGCGTCAAATTGAAGGGGCTTCACAGCGTATTCAAGAAGATACTATGCGTTTTGCTACTATCGTTGAAACACTTGGTGTTAATTTCCTAAATGCAATAATGACATTAATAGCCTTCTTACCTATTTTATGGGGCTTATCTGGCTATGTAAAAACATTACCTATTATTGGTGAGGTATCACAAGCCCTGGTTTTTGTTGCAATCGTATGGTCAATCATAGGCACAGTATTTCTAGCTGTTGCAGGTATTAAGTTGCCGGGTTTGGAATTTAAAAATCAACGTGTCGAAGCAGCTTATCGAAAAGAGCTTGTCTATGGCGAAGATTATGTGGATCGTGCTGAACCTATGAAACTTATTGAGCTATTTTCAAATGTGCGACAAAACTATTTCCGGCTTTACTTTCACTATTTATATTTCAATGTAGTACGATATGGCTACCTACAAGCTGGTGTATTAATTCCACTCATTGCCTTAGGCCCATCTATTATTGCTGGTGCACTTACCTTAGGTGTCATGCAACAGATAAGTAATGCATTTAACCAAGTTGAAGACTCTTTCCAATTATTGGTTAAGTCATGGACGACAATTGTTGAGCTGCTGTCTATTTATAAACGTCTAAAAGCCTTTGAAGCGGCGATTAATCATCAACCTCTGCCAGATATCGATCAACAGTTTATAGCTGCAAAGGATGAAGAGATAACGGTTTAATTTACTACACTAGCCAGTGAATTATTATGTCTAACTCTAGTGGCATTACTGAGTAAACCAGATCATTATTAATTCTAGTCAATAGGTTAGTGATAATAAACCCTCGCTGATTATTTTAGCTGTATAAGGTGAATTCAGTTATTAGCCCTTTTTTTTCATACTTAATCAACTGATGATAGAATTCTGCCATGACTCAATTAAAATATTTAGCTGCTTATCCAAAAGCAGTTCAAAATGAAATTAGTGCGGCACTTGCCAATAATTCACTTGGTCAGTTTTTGTTAGATAAATACCCTGTCACTCACCAGATTAAAACTAATAAAGCACTGTATTGCTATGCAATTGAGTTAAAAAATCAATATATTCGTCAGTCTAGCCCGCTTAGCAAAGTAGTTTACGATGACAAATTGGATGTGCTGCATCAAGCTTTAGGCATACATACCTTTATCTCTAGAGTGCAAGGCAATAAATTAAAAGCAAAAAATGAAATGCGAATCGGCTCAGTATTTAAACGGGCGCCTACCGAATTCTTAACTATGATTGTTGTACATGAATTAGCACATCTAAAAGAAAAAGATCATAATAAAGCATTCTATAAATTATGTACTCATATGGAACCCAACTATCATCAGTTGGAATTTGATATGCGTCTTTATCTCACCTACTTAGATCGTGTGGGAAAACTGTATTGACCCTATTGCATTTTTTGCTATGAATTAAGTTGATTATAGATAAGCTTAAAAAATAACGGCATAATACCGAGCACTCTGTCAGCTAATAGTTATTAAAAACCTAATTGACTTAGAAGAGCAATACTCATCAGGAGAGAAATATGAAGCTAGAATCCTTAGCGCTGCACCATGGCTACACCTCAGAACAAACAACCAAGGCAGCAGCTGTTCCAATCTATCAAACAACATCGTATACCTTTGATAATACCCAACATGGTGCCGATCTATTTGATCTAAAAGTACCAGGTAATATCTACACTCGTATTATGAACCCAACCACTGATGTACTCGAACAACGTGTAGCAGCAATGGAAGGTGGCATTGCTGGTCTAGCATTGGCGTCTGGTATGGCTGCGATTACCTACGCGATTCAATGCATCTGCTCTACTGGCGATAATATTTTAAGTACTAGTCAACTCTACGGTGGTACATACAATTTATTTGCACACGCCTTTCCCCGTCAAGGCATCGAAACACGCATGTTCTCACATGATGATTTCAACGGTTTTGAAAATGCGATTGATGACAAAACCAAAGCGATTTTTTGTGAATCAATTGGTAACCCTGCTGGCAATATTGTCGATATTGAAAAACTGTCTGAGATTGCCCATCGCCATGGTATACCACTAATTGTAGATAACACAGTAGCAACACCCTTCTTGTGCCAACCTTTTGAACTCGGTGCTGATATTGTTGTTCATTCACTGACAAAATATATTGGCGGGCATGGCACCTCTATTGGCGGCATGATTGTTGATTCAGGTAAATTTGATTGGGCTGCTAACAAAGAGCGCTTCCCGGAGCTTAATGAGCCTGATCCAGCCTATCATGGTGTTATTTATACCGAAGCATTAGGTCCTGCCGCTTATATTGGTCGCTGTCGTGTTGCACCATTGCGTAATACCGGCGCGGCTATTTCACCGATGAACTCATTTCAAATATTGCAAGGGCTAGAAACACTTGGCCTACGTATGGAAAGACATTGTGACAATGCTGAAAAATTAGCAGACTATTTACAAAACCATCCGAAAGTCAACTGGGTTAACTATGCTGCACTAGCCAATAGCCCATACAATGAAATGTGTAGAAAGATCACTCAAGGCAAGGCTTCAGGTATTCTCAGCTTTGGCATTAAAGGTGGAATTGAGTCAGGAACACAATTTATTGACGCCTTAGAAATGATTCTTCGATTGGTCAATATCGGCGATGCAAAATCATTAGCTTGTCATCCTGCATCGACAACGCATCGCCAACTTAATGAAGAAGAGCTAATTAAAGCGGGCGTAAGTTCAGACTTAGTGAGGATTTCAGTTGGCATTGAAAGTATTGACGACATCATTGCCGATGTTAGCCAAGCACTGGACAAAGTAAGCCCATAATATATCCATGAATACAATTGAAAAAGCCCTGACAATCAGGGCTTTTTTTTAGTTATAGAAAGCCCCTAGTGAGTCGTTGCTAATAATTCTATTAACCCCATTTTATCAACAGGATGAGATAAGAAGTAACCTTGGACACACTCACAGCCTATGTTTTGCAAGTACTCAAGCTGCTGTTGGGTTTCAACGCCCTCTGCAATAACATTAAGTTGATATATTTTGGCAAGATCATGAATGGTCTTAACTACTTTTGCCAATGATTCATCATCAGAAAATAAATCGTTGATAAATGAACGATCTATTTTTAAATTAGTAGCTGGGTAGAGTATTAATTGATTAAATGACGTATAACCAGTACCAAAATCATCTAAAGACAATGAAAATCCTTTACTAGCAAACTCATTCAATACCTTTATAACTATTGGATTATCAGGTACCAGAGCTGTTTCAGTCACTTCTATATCAATAAGTGAACACGGTAAATCATAACTTTCTACAATCGCCTTTACCTTCTGGGGAAAGTTCTCATCTAATAGCTCCACGCCAGAGATATTAATTGATAATTTACCCTCAAAGCCAGTCGCTTCGCGAATTAAAGTAAAATCTTTAATTGCATTATTTAGTACCCATTCATCCAAGATTTTAATTAAGCCAATTGATTCAGCAACAGGGATAAATACGTCTGGGCCATAATCGACTAACTCAGCAGAATGGCAGCGCAATAAGGTTTCTATTGCAACAATTTCTTTTGTCTCTCCGGAAAATATAGGTTGATATACCAAGGAAAAATCTTGCTGTTCAACAGCCTTTTTCAACCCCGTTTCTATATTTTGTCTTACTGATAATTCATTAGCGATTTGATCATTAAAAAACTGAAAATTATTATTACCTTCTCTTTTCGCTTTGTACATAGCAGCATCCGCATAGCGGACTAAGTCTGTAGCTTTAGAGGTATCATATGGGCAAACAGATATACCTAAACTAGCATAAACAGGGTAAACATTACCATCGACGTTATAGCCTCCTTGAAATAAATTTAAGATACGTTTTGCTATTATCTTGGCATCTTGAGGGCACTCTAACTCTTTTAATATAACAACAAATTCATCACCTGCTAATCGAGCGATATCGTCATTTAAGGCTATCGCTAGATCTTCGTCAGTTGTATCAACCCTTACAGATTGACTAAGTCTTTTTCCAAAATGAATTAGTAGCTTATCGCCTACATCGTGGCCATAATTATCATTTACAAATTTAAAATTATCTAAGTCGATATAGAGCAAAGCAATAAACCGATCTTTATGTCGTTGTTCTAATATTCGTGCAAAGTTTTGTTGAAAGCTCCAACGGTTCGGTAATCCTGTAAGTGAGTCATAGAATGCAACCTTATGAATTTCATTATCGTGAAGCTTTAAAACTAATTTATAGGCATATTCTCCATAATATAATGCAACAAGACAAATTGCCGATAAAGCGAGTAATGTTAAAATAAATCGAATGGCAAAGACTTGAGAATAATCTACCAGTAATATTTGAGAAAGAGGTGTTAAAAGAAATAACACCAATAAAAGTATGAAACTGCCAGATATAGCAGCTGCAAACCAGAATCGATTGATAAACAAGGTAATGGCAAACAAAGGATATATCCACAATGTGCTTGTGTTATCAATTCCTCCTATGTATACCAAGATAAAGGTTGATAAAAATATAATGCCATTAAGAACAAAAACAGAACGATCAACCTTATCAGATATTTTGAGTATATAGGCATTAACAAGGCCAATACTCATAGCCCCAAGTAAAAGCGCTCCCATAATGAAGCGTTCTTCTACAACCGACAGAATACCAAATACTAATAAAAATAGACTGCCACTTAGGCTTAATCCTTGGCAAATAAGAATTTGCCTCTCACGGCGAACATTAATCAGCTCATGACTACTTTTCCATTTTTCCAGTAAATTATCCAAAAAAGTCTAGTCCTAACTATAAGCTTGCCAGAGATACAATTAAGACATCATGGCGTGTAAAATAATTAATTGCAATGCAATTTAGTACTATTTTTGATGCTTCAACGTGACACACCCTGCACTCGCATTCTCCCGAGCCTTCACATAATAGGCGTTAGCGTTAGTCCTTAGTCAAAATATTCCCATGAATAAAACCATGACTTGGTGTCGAAACCTATTTGAGTGATTTAATATCAGGGTAGATCACACCAAAGAAATGTTTACTGCCATCGCCATGAGTAAAAGTGCCACGAAAGCGGCGATCATGTTGCCCAGTAATTATCATAATTTTAGCCGTGCTTTATAGCCTTTTTGACCTGGAATAGTGAGGTTTTCATCACTACAATAGCCCACTAAATTAGGGATTTCGTTTGCCTTTAAATAAAGGTTGTAAAAGTAGTAGGCTAAACTAGCTGTGATGATCAGAACTAATAGCCACAACAGTATTTGTGCTAAGGCCTGCCCTTTTTTTTGCTATGTTCATTCTGCTACTTCATTTAGGTTTTCTACTTACATGGTGTCAATTACAGCATTCAAACCTTCACTTGGTCGCATTAGCTTAGCTAATAAAGCATCATCAGCAAAGTAGTTAGCATCAAGTTCAACTGCTTTACCTTGAATTGTTGTCAATTCATCAACAATCATCGCTTCATTTTCTGCTAAGGTATTAGCTAGTTTTACAAAGTAAATCTGCAGCTCTTGATCATCAGTTTGTACTGCTAGCTCTTGTGCCCAATACAATGCCAAATAGAAATGACTGCCGCGATTATCAATTTCACCGACCTTAGCTGAAGGTGTTTGATTATTGTCCAATAGTTTCTCAATCGCTTTATCTAAGGCATTCGCTAATATTTTCGCTTTTGGATTATCACGTGTATTACTTAGATGTTCTAGTGATGCTGTTAATGCTAAAAATTCACCCAAAGAGTCCCAATTGAAATGATTATTCTCTAAGAATGTTTCAACCAATTTTGGTGCTGTTCCACCGGCGCCTGTTTCAAATAAACCGCCACCATTCATTAATGGCACAATGGACAACATTTTGGCACTGGTACCTAATTCTAGAATAGGGAATAAATCAGTAAGGTAATCACGTAATACATTACCTGTTACTGAAATTGTGTCTTCACCATCTTTGACGCGTTTCAAAGTAAATACGGTGGCCTCATCTGGCGACAGAATTCGTATGTCTAGACCATCAGTATCATGTGTGGGTAGGCATGCTTCTACTTTGGCAATAAGCTGAGCATCATGTGCACGATTTTTATCTAACCAAAATACGGCCGGTGTATTACTTAAGCGTGAACGATTAACAGCTAATTTCACCCAGTCTTGTATAGGCGCATCTTTGGCCTGACATAATCGCCAAATATCACCTTGCTCAACAGTGTGTTTCATTAATACTGTGCCGTTATCATCAGTGACACAAACAGTCCCTGTTGCAGGGATTTCAAATGTTTTGTCATGCGAGCCATATTCTTCAGCTTTTTGAGCCATTAAGCCTACGTTGGGCACAGTACCCATGGTCGTGGGGTCGAATGCACCATGTGCTTTACAAAATTCAATGGTTTTTTGGTATATACCGGCATAGCAGCGATCTGGAATTAAAGCTTTAGTATCTTGTTGCTTACCTTCTTTATTCCACATTCGACCTGACGAACGGATCATCGCTGGCATTGAGGCATCAACAATCACATCCGATGGCACATGAAGGTTAGTAATACCTCGGTTAGAGTCAACCATGGCAACATCTGGCCGAATAGCATATACAGCGTCGATATCAGCTTCAATTTCAGCCTGTTTGTCTGCTGCTAATGATTTTATTTTAGCGTAAACATCACCTAAGCCATTATTGGCATCAACGCCTATCTCCTCGAACACTGCAGCATGTTTTGTAAATACATCTTTAAAGAACACTGAGACCACATGACCAAAGATAATGGGGTCTGAGACTTTCATCATAGTGGCTTTTAAATGCACTGAAAAAAGCAGCTCGTCACGTTTGGCATTTTCAAGTTCTCTTTCAATATAAGCGCGCAAAGCACTGGTATTGATGACCGAAGCGTCAATAATTTCACCGACTAATACAGGTGTTTTTTGTTTTAATACAATGCTGTCACCAGCATCAGTTTCTAATGCAATTTGCACATTGCCTGCATGACTAATTGTGACTGATTGTTCTGTATCAAAGAAATCATTAGCTGACATGCTTGCTACATGGCTTTTTGAACTGCTTGACCATATGCCCATACTATGCGGATTTTTACGCACATAGTTTTTAACTGCTGCTGGTGCACGTCGATCTGAGTTACCTTCACGTAATACAGGGTTTACTGCACTACCCTTGATTTTGTCATAGGTCGCTTTATTCTCTTTTTGCTCATCATTTTGTGGCGCTTCAGGGTATTCAGGTAAGGCATAACCTTTGGATTGTAGTTCTTTAATCACCGCTTTTAATTGTGGAATTGATGCACTGATATTTGGCAGCTTAATAATGTTCGCTTCTGGTTTTAAGGCTAATTCGCCTAATTCAGATAATGCATCAGTGATGTGTTGCTCTGATTTTAAATAAGGTGAGAAGTTGGCAATAACACGCCCTGCTAGCGAAATATCACTGATCTCGACATCAATATCAGCCGTTTTAGTAAATAATTTAATAATGGGTAATAAAGAGTGCGTCGCCAGTGCTGGCGCTTCATCGGTTTTAGTGTAAATAATTTTAGATGCCGTCATGCTAAAGTCCTAAAGTGTGAATTCGTTCTACCGCTTCTAATAAGCGTTGTTGGTTTGTGGTGTATGCAAAGCGAATATATTGCTCTGCTTGATATTGACCAAAATCGTTGCCAGGTGTTATTGCAACGCCTGCTTGCTGTAAACAATATTTAGACAGTGCCATGCTATTGGGGTTGCGTTCATCTAATAGATTGCTGCAATTGGCATAGATATAAAAAGCACCCTGTGGTGTTGCCGTTAGGTCCAAGCCCAGCGCATTTAATGCAGGAAATAAACTGTCTCGTCTTTGTTCAAAAATCTGTCGACGCTGTTCTAATAGTTCTAGTGTGTTTCTGTTGAATGCTGCTAGTGCCGCATATTGTGACACGGTTGAGGAGGCTAGAAATAAATTTTGAGCCAATCTATCCATAACCGATTCATATTGCTCAGGTACTACTAACCAGCCTAATCGCCAACCAGTCATACCAAAGAACTTTGAAAAACTATTGATTACAAAGGCATTTTTATCGACAGCCAGTACGGTTGGTGTATCAATACCATCATAGCTTAAGCCATGATAAATCTCGTCAACTACAAAATGGCCCTGTTTAGCTGTTATGGCTGTTGATAAGTCACTTAACTGTTGGCGCGACAAAACTGTGCCAGTAGGGTTAGAAGGCGAAGCTACCAGTGCTAATTGGGTGTCATCATCCCAGTGTTTATTGATATGTTCAGCTGTTAATTGATAGTTTGAATCAGCGCCAACGGCTATTCCCTGAGCCTTGCCTTCCACGAAGCGGGCAAAGTTTCGATTACAGGGATAACCGGGATCAGCCAGCAGTAGCTTTTTATCGCGTTCTAGTAAGGCACCCATCACTAATAATAAGGCGCCAGAAGCCCCTGGCGTCACTACTATTCGACTTGGTGAAACTGTAAGCTGATATTGAGTTTGATACCAATTAGCGATGGCTTCTCGCAATTCTGGCAGGCCTAAAGCAGGAGTGTAATGTGTTTTACCTGCTTTTAATGCAGCAATACCCGCCTCAACAATGGGCTGTGGGGTTTCAAAGTCAGGCTCCCCTACTTCCATATGAATAATATCTCGCCCTTGCTGTTCAAGCTGTTTTGCTTGGGCAAGAATATCCATCACATAAAATGGGTTAATATCCTTTGAGCGTTGAGCTAATCCTTTAGCTAGCACTCGTATGAATCCGCTTTAGATCATCGACAGTGACATAATTTCCAGCGATTGCCTGTCCTGAGATTACCTGACAAGGTAAATCTGCTTCACCTAAATGATCTAACACTGTTATTGCGCCAGAAAAGTCATCATCTTTAGTGTAATTATTGAATGTAACAATAGTAGGAATATTTGCACCACATGATGATAGAACGCCATTAGCAGAATCTTCGAATACTAAACATTCATCAGCTGACAAGCCAATTTGTTCTAAGCAATATTCAAAAATATCTGGCGCAGGTTTTTTAGCGGGCACAATATCACCCGCTGCAATACAGTCAAACCATGCTAATGCCTGTTCACCCAATGTACTTTTTACTAGTGCAGTAACATTAGCTGGCGTGGTAGTTGTCGCAATTGACACTCTCAAACCGGCCTTACGCGCTTCATTGATAAGGCGTTCAACACCAGGTCGCAAACCAATCTCATACCCTTCTAATAAGCTGACATAATGTTTTGTTTTGTTGGCGTGCAAGTTCATAACAAGCAATTCAATATCACCGTCATAGTCAAAATTAGTATGGAAGTCTGATAGAAAATAGCGGATACGTTCTTTACCGCCTGTTACCGCTAATAATTTACCGTATAAGGCTTCATCCCAGTTCCAATCTAAACTCGCATCAGTAAAAGCTAGGTTAAATGCAATGCGGTGGCCATTACGTTCTGTTTCAGCTAGTGTGCCATCGACATCAAAGATTATTGCTTTCAATTGTGTCATAAGGTAGTTTCATCATTAATAAATAAAATAAATAGTATCAAATTTTTTACACACAAATCAGTCTTTCTGTTATAGAATTACGGCTTGATTTAAAAGTTATAAGGCTTTAAACATGGACTCAACAGATTTAAGCACATTCACGCCGTACCAAGAAAAAAGTGGCGAAGAATATATGAGTGATGCACAAGTTGCTCATTTCCGGTCTATTTTAGATAACTGGAAAGCAGAGTTAATGGAAGAAGTAGATCGTACTGTAAATCATATGCAAGATGATGCTGCAAACTTCCCTGATCCTAATGACCGCGCAACACAAGAAGAAGAGTTTACTCTCGAACTTCGTACTCGAGATCGTGAACGTAAATTAATCAAAAAAATATCACAATCATTAGATGATATTGACTCTAGTGATTATGGCTTTTGTGAGTCATGTGGTACAGAGATTGGGATTCGCCGTCTTGAAGCGCGCCCAACAGCAAACTTGTGTATTGATTGTAAAACACTTGCTGAAATAAGAGAAAAAAATCGCGTTTAATCACCTTAATTAACATGCCGACTCGCTCTATTTGGTTTATTCATTCGGCATAAAAAAAGCCCCGATACTATTGGGGCTTTTTTGTTTAATGCTTGTTAATTACTAACTACTATAGGTTTTCACCATGTTTAGCTAGATATTCAGCAACGCCCTCAGAATCAGCTTTCATACCTTCATCGCCTTTTTTCCAACCAGCCGGACACACTTCACCATGTTCTTCGTGGAATTGTAATGCATCAACTAAACGAAGCATTTCATCTACTTCACGACCTAAAGGTAAGTCATTAACAACTTGGTGACGAACGATACCTTCTTGATCAATTAAGAAAGAACCGCGTAAAGCAACACTTGCTGGGTGCTTAACACCGTAGTTTGCCATAATAGATTGATCTGTATCAGCAACTAATGGGAAATCAATTTGACCGATACCGCCGTCTTTAACTTCAGTATTACGCCACGCTAAGTGAGTGAATTGTGAATCAATTGAAATACCAATGACTTCTACACCACGTTCTTTAAATGCAGCAACACGGTGGTGATGAGCAATGATTTCAGACGGGCATACAAAGGTAAAATCTAATGGGTAAAAGAATAAAACCACATATTTACCTTTGTAGTCAGACAATGAAAAGTTTTCATTGATAGTGTTATCTGCCATAACGGCTGCTGCAGTAAAATCTGGCGCTGGGCTAGTTACTAAAACGGTCATAATTATTCCTAAACTTATAATTATTGGGATTAAAAATCATCATAATGATGACTTCATGAATTACTGAGTAAAACACTCTAGTATGCTATCAACATCATTAAATAATGTCTAATAGCATCGGTAAAAATCAGCGTATATGAGTCGTTTTAAACTGTGATGGTGAGTAACCAAAAAACTGCGTGAAGCGACGACTAAAATGACTCAAATCATTAAAACCTGAGTTATAACATGCTTGTGTAACCGAATAACCTTTTTTGATGTCTTCTGCTGCGGCTTGTAAGCGTAACTGTTGCTGAAACTCACCCGGCGTAGACCCTACTTGTTTTTTAAACTCAAGGTAAAGGCGGCTGCGACTCATACAAGATAGCTTGCATAATTGTGCTATATCTAAAGGTTCTACTAAGTTATTGACTAGGAAATTAATAGCGGCCGTTACGCCAGATGCATCGGGTACCTTACGGCAATAGCTCAGCAATACATCCCTGCCTTGTTGTCGTAATAAGCGAATAATCAATTCAGACACCCCTAAATCCATCATCATTTCTTTATCCGGGTGATTCTGAGTGAATAACGATACCAGCCTTTCTAATAATTGTTGCGTATCTGAAGTGTGATGAGTGTGAACCACTTCTGGTTGATATTGCCAATCATGTTCAGCATTATCCAGAGTGGTGAGATCCCTCATTTGCTCTGCAATTTTTTCAATCCGTTGTTTTGGAATTTCAATCGTTAAACACGTTGTTGGCCGCGATTCATTGGCTTCAGGGAAATCAATCTCAATATAGCCGCCCGGAGGTATAACAAAGGATTCATGCGGCAAAAAAACTTGCCCATCTTGCTGTTGTTGGATCGCTTCTTGACTATCGTTATGAATGATCTTTTTACCCGTAACCATTCCACAATACATTAGTTGTGGTGCATCTAAACCAACACGAGAAGCGGCACGGTAGGTATCATAGATGCTAAGCTCGGAATCAGGGCCAGAAAAGGTCAGCTTATTTTCAATTAATAACTGCCTCGACCCTCGCCTTGCCGCCGAGTGATGTAAGTCTAATTGTCTAGTCATACATAGATTTTGTGTCTGTTTGGGACTCTAAGTCAAGTATTAGGAATTATCAGACAAGTATTAGGGATTATCAGACAAGTAAACTAGCTCATTTAAGACTTTAAGACTCACGCTGTTCGATCGATATAATTAATTTAAAGTAGAGAAACAATTATGATTTATGCAAAACCAAATACTGAGGGTTCATTAGTCACATATAAAGAACGCTATGGTAACTATATAAATAATGAATGGGTGCCGCCTGTTAATGGTGTGTATTACACAAATATTTCTCCTGTAACAGGCCAAGCATTTTGTGAAATACCTCGTTCTTCCGCTGAAGATATTGACTTAGCATTAGATGCCGCGCACGCAGCAAAAAATGCATGGGGCAAAACCTCAATTACAGAACGTTCAAATATACTTCTAAAAATTGCTGATCGCCTTGAAGAAAACCTTGAATTACTTGCCGTAGCTGAAACATGGGATAACGGTAAAGCAATTCGTGAAACGCTTAATGCAGACGTGCCTTTAGCTATTGACCATTTTCGTTATTATGCCGGCTGTATTCGTGCTCAAGAAGGAACAATGGGTGAAATTGATGAAACGACCGTTTCTTATCAATTCCATGAGCCACTTGGTGTTGTTGGTCAAATTATCCCTTGGAACTTCCCGTTATTAATGGCCGCCTGGAAGATTGCTCCAGCATTAGTGACTGGTAACTGTATCGTAATGAAGCCAGCTGAAAGCACCCCCTTCTCACTGCTAAAAATGATGGAAGTAATCGGTGACCTATTACCGCCGGGCGTATTAAACATTGTGAATGGTTACGGTCAAGAAGCTGGCGAAGCATTAGCAACAAGCAAACGTATTGCAAAAATCGCTTTCACAGGTTCTACCCCAGTTGGCTCAAAAATTATGCAAGCAGCCGCTGAAAACATCATTCCATCAACGGTAGAATTAGGTGGTAAATCACCTAATATTTTCTTCGAAGATATTATGAATCAAGAAGAAGATTATATTAATAAGTGTGCTGAAGGTTTAGTGTTAGCCTTTTTCAACCAAGGTGAAGTATGTACTTGTCCTTCTCGCGCACTAATCCAAGAAAGTATTTATGATGAGTTTATGGCTATCGTTATCGAACGGGCCCAAAAAATTAAACGAGGCGATCCTCTAGATACTGAAGTTCAAGTAGGTGCTCAAGCATCGAAACATCAGTTTGATGTAATCATGAACTATATTGAGGTGGGCAAACAAGAAGGCGCTGAACTTTTACTCGGCGGTAATATTGCACAAGTGGGTGAAGACTTCGATGAAGGTTTTTATATTGAACCTACATTATTAAAAGGCAATAATAAAATGCGGATCTTCCAAGAAGAAATTTTTGGGCCTGTTGTGGCTGTCACCACATTTAAAGATGAAGCAGAAGCGCTTGAAATTGCCAATGATTCTGAATATGGCCTTGGTGCTGGTGTTTGGACTCGTGATATGAACCTTGCCTACCGTATGGGTCGAGGTATCCAAGCAGGTCGTGTTTGGACAAATTGTTATCACCTTTACCCTGCTCATGCAGCATTTGGTGGTTATAAAAAATCAGGTGTTGGTCGTGAAACACACAAAATGATGATGGATCACTACCAGCAGACTAAAAACCTATTAGTAAGTTACAGCACAAGCCCACTCGGCTTTTTCTAACGGGTTTTAAACCTTTAAATCGTCCCATTAATATTATTTAGTGGGGCGATTTTTTGTTTTAACGTCTACAACTCTTACCATTTGCAAGCTATACTCTAGCTTGAACTAAACTATAGGCTCTACTCATGTCTGAAGATAATATTGAATCAACATTACATGAAGATCGTCATTTCCCACCGAGTGCTGACTTTATTCGCACCGCATCAACAAATGCCAATAATCTTGCTTCTTTATATACGCAAGCAGAACACAATAATACTGAATTTTGGGCTGATCAAGCGCGTACAGAAATTGATTGGCAAACGCCTTTCTCAACGACGCTTGATAGTTCTAATGCGCCTTTCTTTCGCTGGTTTGCCGGTGGAAAGCTAAATGTTTCATATAATTGTCTTGACCGTCAGTTAGCACAAAATGCCGATAAAACAGCCATTATCTTTGAAGCAGATAATGGTGATGTTGAATATATCTCCTACCGTGAACTTCATCGTCGTGTATGTGTATTTGCAAATATACTAAAAGCGCAAGGCATTGAACAAGGTGATCGCGTCATCATTTATATGCCGATGATCGCTGAAGCCGTTATAGCCATGCAAGCTTGTGCACGAATTGGTGCTATTCACTCTGTGGTATTTGGTGGCTTTTCGTCTTCATCGTTAAAAGATCGTATTGAGGATACTCAAGCCAAACTTATTATTACTGCTGATGGCGGTAATCGTGGTGGCAGAATTATTGAGTTAAAAGCCACAACCGACGGTGCTCTAGAACAAGGTTGTGACAGTATTAATGCTGTTATTGTTCTCCAACGCACGGGGCATAATATCTCAATGCAATCAGGGCGCGATATCTGGTGGCATGATGCTGAGCAAGGACAATCAGATCACTGTGAGCCTGTTTGGCTCGATGCAACTCACCCACTATTCATTCTGTATACATCAGGATCAACCGGTAAACCAAAAGGTATTCAACACTCTTCTGGTGGCTATTTATTAAATGCTATCACCACAATGCGCTGGGTATTTGATATTAATGATTCAGATGTATTCTGGTGCACGGCAGATGTCGGTTGGATAACCGGTCATACATACGTTGCTTATGGCCCGCTTGCTACTGGTTCAACCATTGTTATTTTTGAAGGCGTGCCTACTTATCCTGATGCTGGTCGTTTCTGGGATATGTGCGAGCGTCACCGGGTTAGTATATTTTATACTGCACCAACGGCTATTCGAGCTTTAATGAAAGCCGGTGATGAAATTCCCAATAAATATGATTTATCACAATTACGCTTATTAGGTACTGTTGGCGAGCCGATTAACCCTAAAGCATGGATGTGGTATCACACCGTTATTGGTAAAGAAAAGTGCCCGATTGTTGATACATGGTGGCAAACGGAAACAGGCGCACATATGGTTGCCCCAATGCCCGTCACTACCATTACCAAGCCAGGCTCATGTACTCGCGCCCTTCCAGGTATTGATGCAAGTATTGTCAATGATGACGGTGAAGAAATTACCAAGGCTAATCAAGGCGGCTATTTAGTTATTCGTCAGCCATGGCCTTCTATGATTCAAACCGTTTGGGGTGACGACCAACGCTATAAAGATACTTACTGGCCAATGTTTGATGGCAAATATTATCTAGCGGGTGACAGTGCGCGCCGTGATGAAGAAGGTTATTTTTGGATCATGGGTCGTATTGATGATGTGCTTAATGTTTCAGGCCACCGTCTTGGCACCATGGAAATTGAATCTGCCATTGTTGCTCATCCTCAAGTGGCTGAAGCAGCTGTTGTTGGCCAGCCACATGATATAAAAGGTGAAGCCGTATTTGCCTATGTCGTATTAAAAGGTGAACGTCCCACTGGTGGTGTTGATGCAATTTTAACTCAAGAGTTACGTACTTGGGTTGGTGAACAGATTGGGGCTATCGCAAAGCCTGATGATATTCGTTATGCAGACAATTTACCTAAAACACGCTCAGGTAAAATTATGCGTCGCTTATTAAGGACAATTGCTAAGGGTGAAGAAATTACATCTGATACCTCTACCTTAGAAAACGAATCCATCTTGCCCCAGCTGCAAGGTAAAGCCTAGTGGCAAAACAGCAAGTCGAAGTAGAAAAAAGTCAACGACTCGACAAATGGCTATGGGCTGCGCGGTTTTATAAAACCCGCAGCCTAGCTGTTCAAGCCATAAAGGGTGGTAAAGTACACCTGAATAACAACCGTGTTAAGGCCAGCCGTACTATCAAAGCTGATGATATATTAACCATTTCAAAACCACCTTATGAATATCTAATAACCGTACTTGGACTAAACGCGCAACGTCGACCAGCAGTAGAAGCACAACAACTTTATCTTGAAAGCGAAGATAGTATTACTAAGCGTCAGCAATTACAGGAAGAAATAAAAAGCCAACCTCTCGGCATGCGACATGAAAAAGGTCGACCTAATAAACGAGATCGTCGTCATATCATTAAATTTACACGCCAACAGCAATGACAAAATCATTACTTGATCAAGTAGATAAATCTCTTCCTAAGCTCAATTACTGCATTGAATTACAAAATATAGCCGCTCAAGTCGGCTTTGATTGGACCAATATCCAAGGTGTCATCGCAAAAGTACATGAAGAGCTTAATGAGGTCATTGCAGAAATTGACACGCCTAACAACTCACAAAGACTGCTTGATGAAGTTGGTGATTTATTGTTTGTATGCAGTAGCTTAGCACGCCATTTAAATGTAGATCCACAGCAAGCGATCACACATGCAAACCAAAAATTCTACAACCGTTTTTCTCAATTAGAACAACTTGCTCTAAGTAAGTCTCAAGATATTAGCCAATGCTCGCTCGATGAATTAGACGCATTTTGGGATGAAGTAAAACAACAAGAAATTTAGCTAAATAACCTAAGCTTTAAAATATTTTTGTCCGCTGTAGACCAAGAAATGTTTGCCTTTGGCACGAGCGACCATACCGATACCAATTTTTTCTGCCAGGCGTAAGCCCATTTCTGTGACTCCTGACCGTGATAACAGTAATGGTACTTCCATCTGAGCGACTTTGATAATCATTTCAGATGTTAACCGCCCAGTGGTATAAAAAACTTTATCACGACCGGACACTTCATTTAGCCACATCCAGCCAGATATCGCATCAACCGCATTATGACGGCCTACATCTTCAATAAACACATCCACTTGACTACCCGAGCACAGTGCGCAGCCATGCACTGCCCCAGCTTGTTTATACATTTTATTATATTCTGCCAGACCATCTAATACTTGGTAAATACTTTCAGGGCTAAACTGTGGGCATTGAACACCTAAATTATCAAGTGATGCCATCACATTGCCAAACATAGTACCTTGGCCACAACCACTGGTAACGGTGCGTTTCGATAAGATTTTTTCTAGGTCTGGATTTGATTGTCGAGTGGTAACAGCAACTGCTTCAACCTCCCAATCAACCTGTATCCCAATAATATTGTCAATTGTTTGCACTAAGCCTTGATTGCGTAAATAACCCAAAGTCAACAACTCGGGTTGAGAGCCCATTGTCATCAAGGTAACTATCTCACGGTTATCTAGGTATATCGTTAGCGGCCTTTCACCTGTTAATGACAACTCACGTTGTTTTCCATATTCATCTAATACCGTAGTCGTATGTAAGGAATGAACACCAGAATCTGATAGCTGGGGACGATGCTTAGCCACCCGTTACACTCATATGTCTAAAAATAACAGTTTGCTCTCTAAGATTAAAGTCGTGTCCTTCAGGTTTAATCTGCATTGAGTCAATAATAGCTGTTTTTAGACGTTCAATATCGTTCGGATAGCCGCGAATTATCCTACGCAAATCAACGGAGTGCTCTTGCCCTAGACAAAGCAATAAACGCCCTTCAGTGGTCACACGAACACGATTACAGCTGTCACAGAAATTATGACTATGGGGCGATATAAAACCAATTTTACTTTGCGAACCTTCAACAGTGTAATAATGTGAGGGCCCACCGGTATTAGCATCAGATTCTTCTAGGGTAAAGGCTGTTTTTAACTCTGCTAATACTTCATCGCTTGAACAATAACTTTCTTCACGGTCATGGCTCACCTGCCCTAGTGGCATTTCTTCGATGTATGAGATATCTAGGCCTTGATCGACAGCAAATTGAGCTAAATCGATGATCTCATCATTATTTCGCCCTTTCATAATGACTGCATTTAATTTTATTTTTTTAAAACCTGCTTGTTTCGCAGCTTGAATACCTGATAAAACAGAGCTTAGCTCGCCAGTACGTGTTAACGCTTTAAACTTTTCAGGCTTCAAAGAATCAAGACTGATATTGATCCTATCAACACCTTCAGCTTTCATACCTTCAGCATACTTAACTAACTGAGACCCATTGGTGGTGATATTTAACTCTTTTAACGATGTCGATTGCTTTAGTTTGCCTAATTGCTCAAATAACCAATTAACATTTCGCCTAACAAGTGGCTCGCCGCCTGTTATTCGAACTTTCTCAACACCAAGCTCACAAAAAGCCTGAACCAGAAATGCCACCTCTTGCAACGTCAACAATTGTTCGCGTGGCATAAAGGTCATTTCCTCATCCATGCAATACACACAACGAAAATCACAGCGATCTGTAATAGACATGCGTACATAAGTCACTTGGCGTCCATAGCGATCAATAAGTTGAGGTTTATTTTCTGACATCTTAAATGTAAGGTAAGATTTACCGTCCCTTGTTTTATCCTGATAATAATTAAAGCGTATACTTAACTAAATAGTCCTAATACAAACAAGCCCCGACTTAGCGAGGGCTGTTTAATACAATCTAAATTATATTGGTATTAATCATCACCAGACATTGCACCTAGTAAGTGTAATAAGCTAGTAAATAAGTTGTAAATAGTCACGTATAGCGTAACAGTAGCCATTATGTAGTTTGTTTCACCACCATGAATGATTTGGCTTGTTTCATACAAGATTAAACCAGACATTAGTAAAACAAACATAGCTGAAACAGCGAGTGATAAAGCGGGCATCTCAAAGAAAATTGCACCAAGGCCGGCGAGGAAGGCAACTAAAATTCCCACCATCAGAAAGCCACCCATAAAACTAAAGTCTTTTTCGCTTTTAATTGCATAAGCTGAAAGTGCAAAGAAGATAAGTCCAGTGCCGCCTAATGCTTGCATCACAATCTCACTGCCGCCCGACATATTGAGGTAATGATTAACAATTGGACCTAATGTAAGCCCCATAAAGCCAGTTAGCGCAAAAACAGATGCGATTCCCCACGCACTATTACGTAGTTTAGTTGTTAAGTATAATAAGCCAAAATAACCTACCAAAGTAATAATCATACCTGGATGAGGCAAGTTGAAAGTCATCGATAAACCCGCTGTTAAAGCACTAAACACTAAAGTTAGCGCTAATAAGCTATACGTATTCCGAAGTAGCTTATTCGATTGCAATACCGACTGTTGTGAACGGACAATCGTTGGTTGAGCTTCATAATTCATCAGTTTATCTCCAAATTTTAATATTGATTCACTAGTTAAGACTATAATCCTACCTAATAAGTTCAGAAGTGCAAGTAGTAAGAAGTCATTCGTTAATAATTTCCGACTATTTTACTACAGATATAACTAATTTAAAAAACTAGTTGCGTTCTGATACCTATCTGCGTATTATTTGCGGCCTTGGAGAGTTGACAGAGCGGCCGAATGTACTGGTCTTGAAAACCAGCGTAGGTTTATCCCTACCCAGGGTTCGAATCCCTGACTCTCCGCCATTACAATCAAAAAAGCCTCTGTTTTCAGAGGCTTTTTTGTTTCTACCGTTTGGTTTATTTAGTTTTTATACCATTTTTCAATCAATCCTTATCTGCTAGTTTTCTTTTTAAATAGAACCACTGATACTCAATAAATCGAGCAGGCTCTTCAATAAGCGGCTGCTCTATGCGATAAATAATTTCGGTCAGATAGATGGAAGTGCCTATTGGTTTTACCCCGGTTTCACGGACACTTCATTAAGGGTGATAATGACATCCGAGGTGATCAATGCGCCAAAGAAAAAAATACAATCACGAATATAAACTTGAAGCAATTCAATTAGTTCAACAATCTGATATATGATTAACTCAGATAGCAGCCAATTTGAGTATCAACGACAATATGCTAAGACGATGGGTTAAAGACCACTCTGAACCCAATAAGGCTGTTTTTACAGGCCATGGTTCACCAAGAGAGCAAGAATTAGCTGCGCTCAGGTAAGAACTTAAACAAGTTAAGAAAGAACGTGATTTTTTGCGAGAAGCGGCAACGTACTTGGCCAAGGTATCCAAGTGAGATACCTACCATACGATTGAACGTTGTCGCCAAGACTTTCCTGTGAAGATGATGTGTCGCTTACCTAAGGTGTCTACAACCGAATATTACGACTGGCGAACACGCAAACCAAGTCAACGTCAGCAAGATAATAGTCGCTTGCTGCCTGAGCTCACCTTACTTCATACCGAAAGTGATGGTGTGTTTGGTAGCCCACGGATATGGGAAGAATTATGCTATCAGGGTGAACGATGTGGTTTAAATCGCATAGCTAGATTGATGCGCTCTGCCAAAATCATGGTAAAAAGTGGCGTAAGCGAGCATCAAAACAAAGACCAGCCCACGTTATTAAAAATCTTGGACGTGATTTCTCAGCCACAAAACCTAATACTAAATGGGTAACAGATATTACGTATGTCCGAACAAGTGAAGGCTGACTTTATCTAGCTGTTGTAATTGATCTGTATTCTGATCACGTCATGGTTGGTCGATGAGTCATCGCATGGAAAAAGAGCTGGTGATACAAGCAGTCTTGATGGCATTTTGGCAGAAAAAACAGACTGGTAACATCATTTTACATTCAGACCGTGGCTCTCAATATATCAGCTATGACTATCAACATTTTCTAAAAACACATCAGATTATAAGTAGCATGAGTGCTGTTGGCAGCTGCTATGATAATGCTGCAGAGAGATTTTTTGGCTTATTAAAACAAGAACGAGTCAACTATTTTTGATTACATAGAACGATTCTATAATCAACGAAAACAACGTTTCTTAAACAGTGATCATATCCATCAAACCACACTTAACTGAGTGACCGGAAGATCGGGGTAAAACCATGGGTTCACCTCAGGTTTGCGTTTTTCTATTTCTTTAATGTGAAGAACGACGGGGATCCCATATTTTGTGAACACAATTACTTTCATGGGAATCATATTATTTCTTTAATTGAGTGGAATATTGATTAATTTGAATGACATTTTCTAGCATGAAAAAGTACTCCTTAAGTGTAATTGTAATAATCGGTCTATATTGATTAAATACGGTTTTAAGAGTTTCCAATTTTGCGCTAGAACCCCGACCATTCACAACCTAAGGTTATAAATATAATGACTGATTCAACTCTTCTTTACAAACTGCCTGAACTTGACTCAAACCCAATCGTCGATGACCTTGCAGGCTGGGTAGCTGTAGAAGGCAAACCTAAAGCAACAATGAAAACATGGATCCAACATACTTCAAATGATGGTTCAATCATATCAGGTGTATGGCAAGCAACACCTGGTTTCTGGCACACAACGTATGCTGCCTATGAATTTGTCCACCTTATTGAAGGCAGCCTTACCATTACACCTGATGGTGGTGAAACACAATCATATGGACCAGGCGATGGCTTTGTAGTTGATGCTGGTTTTAAGGGCGTTTGGGAAATTTTAACACCTGTTAAAAAGCACTTTGTCATTAAAGTAGGTTAGTTTATAACAATTTAGTGAGATCTAAGTTATAGAAACTGTTGTAGCCTTCACCAGAAAAAATGCGAGATACCTGAAAGAGAAAATACTACTCTTTTGGGTATTTTTATATTGCCTTTCCATTATTAAGTTTTTATTTATATCCAAGTTAGCTGAGTATAGATTCCATCATAGCTTTAAGCTGTAGTCTTAATAACTGGGTTTTATTATTATCTAAATTTGGACTTAAACTCGATTCATTCATATATGACCGCATTGCTATTTCTAATTGCATAGTATTGATACCCAGAGATGGTTGACCATAGTGCCGGGTAATAAAACCACCTTTGAATCGTCCATTTTCAACCCAAGAATAGTTACCATTATTTTTTATAGCGCTGAGTATTTTTTCTATTAAAGCTTGCTCGCATGTTTTACCATCTCCAGTACCTATATTTAGGTGAGGTAGTTCACCATCAAAAAATCGTGGCACCTCCGAACGTATCGAGTGGGCATCCCAAACTATTACATTTTCATGGATAGCCTTAATTCTAGCTATTTCAGATACAAGTGCATCATGATAGGGATACCAATATTTATTAAGCCTATCCCTAATTTCTGTTGTATCTAAAGGTGTTTCTTGCTTATAAATTAACGCCCTAGAAAAAGTATTAGTGGGGCATAGTCCTGTGACATCACTACCTGGATATAAGCTAGTATCTTCATCTGAGCGATTCAAATCAACAACATACCTTGAATAATTTGCTGTAATAACTGTTACATCAAGATCATCTAAAAAATCATACAGTTCCTCCAAATACCAATCTGTATCTGGAAGATTGATGGCCTCCTCACTTATACGGGGTATCAACCATTCAGGTAATTGTGTGCCAACGTGTGGCATTGACACCAGCAATTTACTATTGCCTCGTTTTAACTTGAAAACATTACTTTCTGACTCATTGTGTTCATTAGTCATGGCAGAGCTCTCTTTGATTTCCACTTAAAATTTTATGCTTGTCATGGCTTGCTCTATATCCTGAATCAGGTCTGATACATCTTCTATTCCTACCGAAAGTCGGATTAATGAGGCCGTAATTCCTCTCCGTAATAATTCATCTTCTTGCATGCCAAAGTGAGACGTTGTTATAGGCTGTGAAACTAAACTTTCTGTTCCTCCTAGGCTTGGTGCTAAGGAAAACAATTGCAAATTATCAACTAAGGCTATGGCCGTATCAGCACTACCATTAACTTCAAAGCTGAGCATGCCTCCATAGCCAAACATCTGTCTTTTTGCCAGTTCATGATTAAGTGTGCCTGTCAGACCTGGGTAATAGACATTTTTTACTGCTGGATGAACATCAAGAAAGTGTGCAATGGCCAATGCATTAGTATTATGCCGTTCCATTCTCAATGGCAATGTGCGTAAACTTCGAGCAAGTTTATGTGCAATTTCAGGTGCAAGCATCTGTCCTAAATTTTTCCGCCAAGCATTAACGCTATCTAGATGTACTGTTTTACCAGAAATAACACCTGCCGTTAAGTCACTATGCCCACCCAAAAACTTAGTTGCACTCTGTAGTGCAAAATCAGCCCCTAATCTTATTGGCTTTTGATTGACCGTCGATGCAAAGGTATTATCGACAGCAACTAAGGCACTATATTGGTGAGCGAGTGAGGCTATTTCACTAATATCAATTAACTTTAGAGTTGGGTTAGATGGAGTTTCAAAAAATACTAAATTGACACCTCTTTTAAGGTGCTTCTTTAATTTTTCTAAGTCAGCAGAATCTACAAAGTTCGTTACAATCCCCAACTCCGGTAACTGCTGAGTGAGCAGCTGCATTGTACCGCCATAGATATCACCTATACAGATTATTTCACGTCTAGCATAAGTCAGAAATAGGGCTGAAATTGCTGCCATGCCTGATGAAAACACCAATGATTGGTCAGCTTCATCCAGAAGCGCCAATGTCGATTCAAGGGCTTTAATGGATGGATTCATTCCATAGCGCGTGTACAAATAACCCTTTTTATTGGCATTAACAACATCAAGCAAATCAGAGCTCGAACCATAAGAGAATGTAGTCGTATCGTAGACTGGCATACTCGGCGAGCCTAAAACATCAGTAACTTCTCCACCATGAATACATAAGGTCGATATATTCTGAGTGGCTGTCATTGGTTTGTCCTCTTTATGCACTTAAATACAGCTTCACTATATGAAACTATATTTAACAATATGAATATAAGCTACTTAAACCAACTACTAATGTCAATATGCTGAATCAAGCAGTAAAGAGTATAATTAAGAGTACTTATTATTGGCTTTTTAAAAATTACAAGCTATTGATATAATTTGTATTTTAAAAAAAATAGTGCTGATTATTAAATAAATCCTGCTTCTTAGGGAGTACATCTTAAGTGTAATTGTTAACCGTTATTAAACTTGTTTTAATTACCATTGATTTTAGTAACCCAACTAGGAAAAATGCAATGAAACATAAAAAAAATGCAGCAGCTGATCAGCAACCTTCAATGAACGTTGAAGGTGTTGACGCATATTTAGGTGATACCTTCGTAAGTGGTGGCGACAAGGATAAGACTATCTGTGCAGGTTTCTTTAAATTAGAAAGTGGTAATCCATTACTCTACACATATGATTATGAAGAAATGAAAATAATTGTTGATGGTGAATTTTTTATTACTTGCGGAAATGAGCCAACGATACATGCCACAAAAGGTGATGTACTCTATTTTGCTGACGGTGATACGATTAAATTTGATACACCAACGTTTGGTCTAGGTTTCTTCACTGGTCAACGTCCAGCGCTATAAGCTTAGTAGTGAATTGTAGGTAAAAAACTAATACCACCGAAGCCCATCAGCGATGGTTTCGGTGGTGTTTTTCTTTACACATAGCCATTTTAGGTAAGTCACAATCCTCTAAAAACAAAAATAGGACATCTCAGTCATCCCTTTTTTGGGAACTACATGACCGTTAATCTATCACAGGCCTTCCAGCGACATATCGACAGATGTACCCGCTTGGCTAACATGCTCACAACGACCTTACAGTTCAGAAAGCCTTGTCTAACATTATTATCCACTGTTCCTCTTTACTAACGCTCTCTATTTCAAAAATGAAAAAAGGCTTGCTTAGCACCGACAAGTCAACTTTGCTTGGCTGTACATGCACATCAGCGAAAGAAGTAAATAAGGATTATTATTTTTGCCGATGGCTCCATACAGCTGCCTCTAATCTACTCGTCAAATTTAACTTACGTAATAAATTTTTAATATGTACCTTAACGGTTGTATCACTTATTCCTAAATTCCTAGCTATGGTCTTATTGTTTAACCCTTCAGCCAAGCACTCTAATATCTCTGTCTCTCGCACAGTAAGTGAAACATCGCCAATAGTTATTTTTGTTACTGGATTCAATAATGCTTTTTTTAATACTTCAGTTAGACTATCATGCAAAATGGTAACGCCAGCTGAGGCCTTAAGCAAATCACTGGTCAGATCTTCAGGCTCCATATCTTTCAATAAATAACCATCAGCACCGGCACGCAGTGCTTCTAATAAATCATCCTCGGCATCTGACACTGTCAATATAATAAAGCGCGCCTTAAGATCGGTAGCCTTAAATCTACGCAAGGTTTCCAAACCATCCATGCCTTTCATATGAAGATCGATTAATACCATATCAGGTAATAGTTTCTGAGCGAGATCTAAACCATCTTGTCCAGAGGCCGCTTCACCAACAACTTCGAAATGTTCATCATCTGAGATGATCTGTCCAACGCCTTTACGAAACAGCGGATGATCGTCAATCAACATTACTCTAATCTTATTCTTCATAATTACTCTTGCTATAATTGTTGAGCTAATTTCGGTGTAAAAGTTAATTTAACACGTGTGCCGCCACTTCTAATAGCCATGACGTCAATAGTGCCTCCTAGGCTGTATGCACGTTCTTTCATGATAGCTTGACCGTGATGCTCATATTTATCATCCGCCGGTGTCATTCCAATACCATTATCATCAATGGTCAACTCTATCGAATCATCTTGTTTCAACAACATCAAAATTATCACTTTTTTTGCTTCTGAATGTTTCACTATATTAGACAGTGCTTCTCGCACAACTTGCAGAATGTGAAACTCTTCATTTACCGTCAATCGGCAATTTACTAATCTATTATCTAATGTAATTGTCAGGCTTGAACGCTGCAAAAATTCATCAATTGCAGATTGTATTGCGTAACCAAGGCCTCGTAAATCCATATGAGCTCGAAATGTTGATAATAATTCGCGTAAACCTCGATAGGCATGATCCAGACCTTCGCGCAAATCACTCAAATCTACTTTATCACCATTCTCATAGGTAAGATTGCCTATTTTTAACTGTAATCGAGCAAGCTGAATTTTCATATATGAAAGAGACTGAGCCAAAGAATCATGTAATTCCCTACCTATGGCTGCCCGTTCTTCAAGTATAGCAATACGCCGCCCTTCTTCATCATTACTTTGAAATCGAGTGACCATCGTTAGTATTGTTGCAGTAGTATCGAGTATTTTTATTTCGGAATCTTCTAGAAAACGATCTCTCTCCATCTCGACCAAAAGTATACCCATTGCCGCCGTAGAGCTAGAAAATATCACACCTAAACAGCACACTTCGATATCATCCACATTTTTTTCATGATATTTAGCCATACCAGAGATCTCAAGTTCATCGTAAACCTCTTTTTTTAGTGGCATAGGCGAATGATCTGAATATATGACGCGTTCTGTGGAAATAACAGCTGCATCATCAGTATAAATTACAGCGACATTATTGAATTTCATCGCTCGTTCAAGAGAATAAATCATTTTGAGTAATGTTCTTTCACTCAAGGTATGATCATTAGCCATTTCTACAAATTTAAACAAAAACTCTTGGGCATTAATAAGTCCCCTGACATGATCACTAGTATTACTTGCCCATGATGATTCTGCTACATAACCTTCTAATCGTGCAGTTAATTCGAAAGCAGTCTGCTCCAAAGTGGAAAACTCATCTCTAATTAATTTTGATTCTTCTCGATTGAGCTTCTCCAACATGAACCTATTAAGGTTACCTAAGCGAGTAATTAATAATTTTTGACCTTCTAAGGCAATCGTTGCGATACAGATCATAATAAACAGCAGCCCCATTAATTGGAGTAATGCCGTTATAGATTGTTTCGTCTCAATATCCTTATCTATTGCACTATCTAATTTATCATATGAGGAAATAACGACCTTTGCATGCCTTATTAACGTAATCAAGTGCTTTTGGTCACCAATTACAGCATTAAATTTTTTCTGAGACTGATCAACATTAGCTAACGCGTCAATAGCATCAAGCGATCTAAATTGATTACTTGCTTCCAAATCATTTATAAAATGCTCTCTTAGTGAAACAAGTATATTTTTAGCCTTTTGTACTTGACTCACTTCAGCTACGGCCAATTGAGTCTGCCAGTAATTATTTTGTGTCGCAATTTTGTCTATGGTTAAATGCCGAGAAGGGATATAATCAAGTAAGAACATTGAGCCTGCCTGCATCAGCGTTACAGTAAGTGCAATGCATAACAATAACAGTACCAATCTAATGTAAATTACATGACTGCTGATCCTACGCATCGTAGATACTAGCTTAGTATAACTAAGTAACATTGACTACCTTCATCCCCTTGGTTTGGATCGATAACGACAAAATCTCACTATGACTTTACTTCTTTTATGTATGGCTACGCTTAGCACTATTTTTATGGTTATTTTCGGAATGTGGTGGCAAAATGACGCACCATTTACGGTTCATCTCATGGCCTTAATCATATTTATAGTCAGTATCTTTTCCTTGATTTTATTAATTACTATATATCCCAACCTAATAGTTCGCCAAGCTTTTAATTCCAAAAACAGCAAGCCAGATGACCTTTCATGGTGCGATGATGCCTCTAATAATCTGCCAACGCCAGCTGCTGTCCTCAGAGGCTATGTAGTCATATTTACTAATAACATGTTTCTTTCTGAACTCGGATTGCAAGGAATAAGTGAACAGGTTATCGGTATGCCAATAACAAACTTAATCCACCCATCAGACCATGACAATCTGGCAAAAATGATTTCACGGAATGTCGAAGATCTTCAAAAAAATGAAACAACTACATTCCGTATGTTATTTGTTGACGGTACCACTATTCCCGTCCACATTTCCTTATCACCGTTACGCCAGAACAATGAATCAAATTTAAATTTATTGCAATTCTCAACAGCATCACATCACAAAGCACCGATTACTTCACGAATAGAGCAATTTGATTGTCGTTTTATCCTCGACAGTATTGAACAAATTGTTTTCCAGATTAATGTTGAACAACAGCTTATCTTTCTTAACCCATCCTGGGAAAGTGTGCTTGATTACACTATGACAGAAAGTATTAATAAATCAATTTTATCCTTTATCCATCCAGAAGATATACTACTTTTCGAAGCACGCCTTGGCCCCCTATCGCTAGGTCAACGTAATACCTGTCATCTCCAAACACGTTTAATTGCAAAAAATGGTAGTTCTTTATGGGTTGAAATGAGGGCAAACACCGCGTCACCTCTTAAAGGCGAGTTTACCAGTGTCATAGGTACCTTTACTGATATCAGTCGAATGAAACAAGCTGAAATCAGCTCGAAAGCTAATAGAAAAGATACTATCGATATGATTCTGAGCAGTTTTCCCTCTATGATTTACCGCTGTAAAAATAACCGCAGTTGGACTTTTGAATTTGTAAGTGATGGTTGCCATGAATTGATTGAATATGAGGCCTATGAGATAGCTAAATCGGCTGGTTTCTCATATGTTCAGATCATACATGAAGATGACAAAAACTATGTGTGGGAATATACACAGCAACAAATTTTAAAAGAAAAAAAATTCCAGGTTATTTATCGAATCATCACTCGTTCTGGAAAAGTAAAATGGGTGTTAGAACAAGGGCAAGGTATTTATTCAAGCACGGGTGATTTATTGTCATTAGAAGGATTAATTACGCAAATCAGCTCAGCTAATGACGAAATCAACCCCTCTCTAGTGCAATTGCAATCCCTTTTAGTACTACCTGAGAATCAATCCATCAGCTAAATTAAATAACGCTATGGCTTCATACTCCTATCCTATATGTCGATAATTATTCTGACGGCGTACCATCATCATATTTTGATAACCAGTCAACGAGCACATCTTTAAAAGAGAGGCCTTTGTATTCTGCAAGTTCTGGATGAAGCCCCTTCAAAACACGATGAAATCGTTTTGCCCAAAATGGGTTTGTAACAAGTTCATCCATACTTATAAGATAACCCCGAATACCAAAAACGATACCATTGCTTCTCGGTAAACGAAACAGCGTTTGTAATTCAACTCGAAGATGAACTTTACCGCCAACATTTTCAGGTGTTACATTAAGGCGATCAGGTCCCCATAACGGATAAGTTTCGGGCGATGTATCTAAACGAGGGTTAATCGTCATTGTCCAATTAAGCCGACGAACAGGACTGCCTAGTTGAAGATTAAGTAAATACTTAAGTGCACGATCAAATACGCCAAGTTGATTAGCAATAGGTACTGGACCATGCCACTCTTCATATGACATGCCAAGATCAATTGCTAATGACCAATCAGCTTGAGACGTCACAATAGCAGCATCAGCAAACAGATTATTATCACGCTGATCAAGCACCACCCAATCACCTTGAACTTGGCGGCCAATATATTCAAGCGGCTCCATAGGTAATGTTGTTGCATCACCAAAGACAAACTGATCGCTAATATCAAGTGGTTTATTGGTCCATGTCCAATTATTGCCTTCTTTTGTTAGGCTAAACATGTCTGCATAATCATTAGACATTGAATCCATAATAAGCTCTAAGATGTCCCATTGTGCATCCATCATATGTGGCAGGCTCAGATACCGTTCTGGATCCTTTGCCAATGTTATTCTTTTATCCTCACATTCAGCTACATAATGCTCATCGACATCAATAACAAACTCTGTTACTGAGCCAACTGCTGATTTAACATGAGGCTCAATATTAACCGAATACATGTATTCATCTTCAGGAAAAGGAAAAGGAAATCGTTTAACCGCTTCAGCTGAATTGCTAAAGGTATAATCGTCTCTGAATGTTTCTTTTTTGAATTTTTTGTTCATTATATTACCCTAGAGGTTCACCAAAATATTTTGGCATTTAGCCCGAGAAACGCACGGCATTATTTTCTTACCGCCGGTCTTTTCTGCATCGGTCAGATAGTTATCATGATGAATTATCGAACCATCGCACGATACAACTTCTAGTTCGCAACGACCACAAGCCCCGCCACGGCATAAATAAGGAGCATCAATACCAGCCTCCTCTATCGCCTCCAACATGCTCATTTCACTTGGAACTTTGATTTCGATATTAGAAATAGCTAATTTAACTTTGAACGAATCGCCTATTTGAGGCGCAGTAAACTGTTCATTATGAATATGCTTTTCAGGCCACCCTAGTTCACGTGCAGCTGCAATCATCGCATTAACCATCGGCTCTGGACCACAGGCATAAACATGGGTACCTAAGGGTTGCTCAGAAAGTAGCGTGTGAAAATCCATTATTTGGCCATCACTTGCCACATAAAAATGACTACGGTCACCAGACATATCTTGAATTTTTTCACGAAATGCAGCATGTTCAGGTGATCGATAAGCATAATGTAATTCGTAATCAGATTGCGTTCTGTTCAAATCAACAATTTGTGATAAAAAGGGCGTAATACCAATGCCACCGGCAATAAGAATACTTTTATGACCTAGTTTGGATAGCGAAAAAAGATTTACCGGATAGGTTATTTGTAAGCGTGACCCAACCTCAATCTTCTCATGCATAAATACCGAGCCTCCACGCGACATTTCTTCTTTTCTTACTGACACACCATAACTTTCTGTATGCAGTGGTGAACTCATTAACGAGTATGGATTACGATGAATCCTGCCATTTATATTCAAAGCCAGTACTATATGACTGCCTCCTGAAAAGGAAGGTAAATTTTCACCATCCTCACTGACAAAAGTGAAATGTTTAACATATTCAGTTATTTGTTCAATATCCGAGACTTTTACATTTAAGTGGCTCATGGATACACCTCATTAATTGTTGGTAAGGCACCAGGTTGTTCAGCATCTACCATTATCCCCATATAGGCAGCTAGTCGTCTTGAAAAGTGGTCTCTAACAAATAATTTACGATGACAGCCTTCACAGCTAGCAATATCGTGATGTACATTTTTAGTAATCGCTTTGCAATGCACACAATAGACATTTCGAGCCAAGGTTCCAGATAATTCTTTATCTATATCATCATCCTGAACACCAAAAGTATATAATTGCTTTGCGACTAGCCAAATAAAGTTCTCTGATCCGGCAACATAAAAACGCGTTCCCATACAACAGTCAGCCAAACTCTTTTTTAACGCTTTTAAGGTTTCATCAGCATTAGAAAACACCGTAAACTCATCTGGCGCCAAGCTGCTGATAATCTCTGCGTAATCTTTTAATGAGTCCGACGATTTTGCAAAAAAACCTGTCACTATTTGGGCAGGATATTTCTGCTGTAATAATTTTAATACAGCCATTCCGCCATCACCTTCAGCAATAACAAAATGAGCAGTAGCTTTTTCATACCATAGCAATGACGTGTATATAGGTTTGCTTCTAATCCAGTATTGTCGTTCCATAATTTAACCCTACTTTTAATATGTTAAATGTTAAACCTTAAATAGATAAAACTTATTAAGTACAAAATTTAAATTGAACAGTCGTAGAATCCCACATTATTTAACTGTTTTATTTAGGGTGTATTCTGATATGCATTGGATCATAAAAAGGCGTACGGGCAAGCTGTGCTTTACACTCAGAACTACCTACAACGATTACGTCGTACCCACATGAGAAAATTCAGGGTTTATATATACCATTGCAAGAGAGTCCCAAGATACCGCTATGGCACCGAAAGGTTGTCCCGCTTCTAAAACCTTATCCCAGACCATAATGTCATCATTGATTGCTCCAAACTCATCCACTTCAGCTGCGAGTTTTGATGAGCCTGGAACGATAGAAGTCACATCAATCGCGACCAACTTATCCAATACGCTAGCTGCATCTACTCCATTAACTTTGAGAATATTTAGTGCTGTTACATCATAAAGTCCTGCACGCGTCCTAACCGCTACTACTTCATCTTGTGGATCCGTGTTGTAGCGTAAAGGGGTAGATATGTCATTCCATTTGTCGGCATCCATATTCGCTCCAAGATCCTTGTGCCGATCATTTAGGACTGAATTTCTAGACATTAATGTAGCTCCAAATAATTATCAAATAAGTACTTAATTACTCAACAGATTATCGGCATTTTATTGTTTAGAAAACTCTCATTAGGAATTACTACCAAAGCGGTAGTATTAATAAAAAAATGGGTAGATTGTTACCCGTGAAGAACTGAGTCAAAGTGCTTTGTAGTATTTTGGATCTTATTTGGATATGGTTCAAATAAAATATCGTATTGAAGAGCTGTAGCAACTGTATTTACGCCACATTAAATTATTGTTTGGCTATGTATTTTCATACTTTCAGCCTTACACCACGATTCCTACTTAAGTAGTAGAGAGTTGTAAAAGGCAGTAAGAAACCCAAAATACTGGCCGAGAATAATCACTGCCACTTACTTTATATACACATCAACATGAATTAACATATTAATGACGTCTATCATTAAATCAGGTTAGCGAACTAAACTGTGAGAATAGAAAACTACAAAGACTCCCGTTAGAAGTGCTACATATGGCAACACGCCTGCACCGGCTGAAACGCCCTCTTTTGTATCCGCCAAATTCATATCCTCTTGCAAGGCTTTAGGGAAAATACCTTTATCTTGGACATAATGGCGGTACATGAATACAGGTATGATCAAAGTGGCAAAAAACAAACCGGTCATCAGTGTACCTTCACCCCAAATATTAGCACCCAAACCCATAAGCATAAGATTTACATAGGCTAATACGCCTCCTGCTACTAGCATGAAGGTGGGGGTTTTATATGGCCGAGCCCAGTTCGGGCGGTCCATGCGATGGATCCAACCTGAATTAAGATTTAGGAAGTTAAATATAATGTAACCAACATTTGAAATAGCCAACACAAATACGTAATCCGACATCATCAACAAGCCTAGATTGAAAACCAAATCAGTCCACATTGCTCTTGTCGGTGCACCATGTTGATTGACATAAGAAAGATACTTTGGCAACCAGCCATCAATAGAAGCCTGATATAGCGTACGTGATGAACCTGCCATCGAAGTCATGATTGATAACACCAAAGCCAGTACAAACATCACCATCAAAATATTAGCAATAATAGCGTTACCACCCAACATGCCAGATAGGATAATTGCAATCCCAGTCCCGCTGTATACATCCGGCGCTAACATACCATCATATACCGCAGGTGCAAGAACCGATCCTGAAGACTCAACCACTTCTGGTGACACCATTTGACCCAGCCCAAGGTATCCTTGGAAAGCTATAGGCAGTAAAGTAAATACAACAATACATAACAAACCAGAATGGATAATGGCTTTAAAAGTATCTGTCTTAGGGTTTTTGAACTCTCGTGTATAACACACTGCAGTCTCAAAACTATAAGTAGACCATGCAGCAATAAAAAGACCGCCAGCCATTAACGTCCAAGCAGGAAGATCCCATGCACCATCAATAATATTACCGACTGAATCAAATACAAGAGGCGTTAGTGGAAAAAAGTTCTCCGTCATGACATCGCCAGTTATTAACGGGACCAAACCTGTTAATATTAGTGGTACAAGTCCCGTTAGTGCAAGAATGGTAGTTGTCTTAGCTGAGCGTAGAATGCCGCCATGCTGGATAGCAAATACAGATAGTAATAAGGCGACACCAACAATGAATGTTGCATTAATACGAAGTGATAGACCTTCTTTAAGGCTGCCTAAATCTAATAACGTAATTTGCCAGGTATTAATAACAGCATCAGGTTCAAATAATACCTCCATTATATATCCGGCCGCTAAACCTGAACCTATTGCTAAAACAGGCGACCAGGCAAACCAGTTACACCATACCGACACAGGCGCGATAAACTTACTATACTTCACCCAGGCAACAGCACCGTGAACCGAAGCCCCCCCAGATTTATGTGGGAATAATCCTGCAATTTCTGCATAGGTAAATGCTTGGATAAAACCAAAACTAATTGAAATCATCCATATCAACCAAGCGGGCTTACCAACAGTTGCTGAAATGGCCCCCATTGAAAATAAAACTAATGCAGGCACACCGCTTGCTACCCAAAATGCACCTTGCCAACTGATTTCTCTATGCAGTGCATTTTGTGTGACCACCTCTTCATATAGCGTTGCAGTAACGGCATCACTATTTAATTCCACTTGGCCTTCATTATTAGTTTCTGAACTTTCAGCCATCTAAACCTTTGTTGTTAATTTTCTTATAAAAATACTCCTCGATTGCAAACCTATAATATTTATATTATTAACAATCGTGATACATATAAAACCCTTATGAGTGTTTAAGAATAGTGACGTTGATAGCCTAAATTTTCATCTTCCATTTCAGCTAAAACATACCCCTCTATTTGCAAATCAAAGCCGGTCATATTTGGAATTCTTTTAGGATTAGTCATCAGACGCATTCGTTTAACACCAATATCCTTCAAAATTTGAGCACCAATTCCAAAGTCTCGCAATTCATAATCTTCATCTTGTAAAGTAGCGGTGCTTTGTAAACGCTTAAGTAACGCCTCTTCATCCTCATTTCTCCGCAATAAAACAATGACACCGCAGCCCTCATTTTCAATAGCTGCCATTGCATCATCAATGCTCCAACTATGAGCAGGAGAATCCATATCAAGAAGGTCTATCATGGAAAGTGGTTCATGAACACGAACCAATGTTGCTTTTTTAGGATCGGGACTTCCATAAACAAGCGCAATATGAAGCTGATCAGTTGTTCTATCACGATAGCCCATCAAATTAAAATTGCCATATGCTGTTTTTATATTTCGTTCAGTTACTCGCTCAACGAGTGTTTCCGTCTGATTTCGATACTGAATCAAGTCTGCAATTTTACCAATTTTAAGCTTATGCTCAGCAGCAAAGGCTAGCAAGTCAGGTAATCTAGCCATGCTGCCATCATCCTTCATAATTTCACAAATAACAGCACAAGGTTCAAGACCAGCAAGTTCAGCAAGATCACATCCTGCTTCGGTGTGTCCCGCTCGAGCTAAAACGCCGCCATTCTGAGCCATTAATGGAAAAATATGACCGGGTTTAACAATATCCTGTGGTTTAGCATCTTTAGCAACAGTAGCCTGAATCGTACGCGCACGATCAGTCGTTGAGATCCCCGTAGTGACACCATGGGCAGCTTCAATAGATACGGTAAAGTTGGTGCTCATACTCGTTTTATTATTGTGAACCATTAATGGTAAATCTAGTTGATGACAACGCGCTTCATTTAATGTCAGACAGATCAAGCCTCTTCCAAAATGTGCCATAAAATTGATATGTTCTGAGCTAACAAAGTCTGCTGCAATTATGAGATCACCTTCATTCTCACGATCTTCATCATCTATTAGCACAATCATCTTGCCCTGGCTTATATCCTCGATGATTTCGCTGATAGGAGAAATTCCGTTAACAGAATCAGATCCAAAAGAGGCAGTATAAACAGTATTATTCATAGTGTTCTCTCAATTTTTGCATAAGCAGAATGATTGTGTATTGATTCGAAATTTTCACATTCGACCACATAATTAATAATACGGGGGTCTTTTGAAAGTTCTCTCGCTACATCACGCACCATATCTTCGACAAATTTTGGATGATCATAAGCATATTCTGTAACGTACTTTTCATCAGTTCGTTTGAGTATGCCATAGAGCTGACTGGATGCTTGATTTTCAACTAAGCTAATCAGGTCTTCTAACAAAATATACTGCGAAGAATTTACCGTAATAGAGACATGTGAACGCTGATTGTGAGCTCCATAGTCACTTATTTTTTTAGAACAAGGACACAGGCTAGTAACGGGTATCATTAGTTTAATTGTCAAATTAAACAGATCATCTTGTACTCTTGCAGTGAGTACCACATCATAATCCATTAAACTTTCTACGCCTGATACAGGTGCAACCTTATTAATAAAGTATGGAAAACTCATCTCTATCTCACCCGCTTTAGCATCCAATTTTTCAAGCATTTCATGGGTAATATTTTCAAACGTTTCTAAGGAAAATATACGTTGTGGTGTATTCAGTATCTCAACAAAACGAGACATGTGCGTACCCTTAACGTGATCAGGTAAACGTACGTACATATTGAACATAGCTACTATTGATTGATATTCATCATCTTTGCTTTTGAATCGTATAGGATGTCTAATTCCCTTAATGCCAACTTGATCTATTAAAATTTCTCGTACATCAGGTGTATTCTGAACATCGACTAACTCAGACTGCAATGGAAAATTCATGGCTTTAACCCTATATATTTGAAGATTCAAAAATAATTACATTCATTGCTGAGTTTCTTTTAAAAAAAAAGGGATCAATTAAGACCCCTCAAAAGCACCCATGAAGAGAGATGGGCTAAGAGAAAACAACTACGTTGCAATTACATTATCAATCTTGCTTTATAAGATTGCTATTCCTACTAGGCGTTACTCCAAAAAGAGTATGGTATAAATAAAATAGTCTCAATGGCTAAGAAAAACAGTCTAATTTAGCAATTCTCTATTAATTAATAGAGTGGCGATGACTAGAAAAGCATCCTTTAAACGCGCTTTCAATTTAGTGTTATAACCTTGTTTATTCATAGCCATTTCCATACATAACATCCACGAATCACTTGTTATTTGGTTAATCGCTACATGGTCATGAATATGCCTTACATTCGAATGGCCCCATTTCTCAGCAAACAAATTAGGCCCACCCAAAAAGCCCGATAAAAAATTAACCAGCTCCATACGTGCATGTGTAATACCATGTCCACGTATGTGTAACTTAGCTAAAGGGACGCCCTCTGGTGTCGATTCAACACAATCATAAAATAGGTTCACTAAGGTTATGATGCCCTCATGCCCACCAACGGTATCATAGAGCGATTGTTTACTTTTATTACTTATTACTTCTAACGTTTTTGTCATCTATTCTTCCTAGTCGTACATAGTAAAAATAAACTAATCTCATCGTTGTCTTACGATTATCAAAGCATTATATCTCAGAGTCGCTTATCTATAGAACACAACATTTAAAGATCATTTTTTGTCATTCAGAACTATATTCGCTCAGTAGCAATCTTGATAACGTTGCATCGCTACTGACGTTGAACTGTGCCTTATCATTGCTATAAACTTTCTTCAACTTTCCAATATCAACCGTCTTTGTATCAATATCTAAGTAGTTAATCATCTTGTCAGCTTTAGCAAAAATAAGTAGCGATAAATGGCCATCTTTAGCAAGCTGTTTACGCTGCACCTCACTCCAATCCCAACCAAAGGGACAATCAGGAACAGGTTTCTCATCAAATTTAAAAGCAGGGAAAAAAGTAACCGTATCCCAACTAAAATCAGTCGCTGCATTAACACTAAATAACTGATCGGACTGTTCACTAGCCTGCTGTGCCATTTTTATAAATCGACTACGAAATTCGGATTTTTCAGTACAGGTGTCATAACTATCCCAATAATACAGTCCTAATACCATACTCATTAAAATGGGTACAATAATTAACACCGGCCGGGTCGGCATACCGTCGAACATTTGCTTAATCATATTTCTGGTATTGTCCTATTTCATTATAAATTAGTGACTAGATATCTAACCTACAACACGCTAGTAATACACGTTTAATTTATTCATATTTAAAATAACAAAAGTCCGCCTAACATGTCTTAAAACAAAACAGCTAGACGGACTTATTGCCTTATTAATTAAGTGAAATTACTCTTCACTTATTCGCTTTTCAAGAATCACTGAACATTTCTTAACCTCTTCCTCATATTCAGCTTTTTCAAAGTAATACTGCCAGATATGCCAACCAATCCAACAAACTATACCCACAATAGACAGCACAAGTTCAGTGCCAACAAAGGGATACAAAGGACCAATGTCAGTAATGGTTCCTGTCCAACTTTCGAAACTACCTGTAGACATAATATTAACTCCTGTTGTGTTTATTTTATTAAACCGACTTCATGTGCATAGGCTTTTTCAGCTTCAACAATCGCATGACTTTCTTCTTCGGCTAAAATCTCTGTTGTAACATCCAGTCCCACTAGCTCAATTTCACGTGGAATACGTAGCATTCCAAATTTATTAAGGATCGTTGCACCAATAAAGCCAGGTAAGAAACCCAGTACACCAAACATAATAATCGCACCAATAAAGTTACCCCATGGTGTAATTAATGCGTACTCTGGGTTTGGTGATGTTGGGTAGCCCCATAACATGAAGCCAGCCATAACAACACCGTAGAAACCAGCATAACCATGTACTGCAACAGCACCGACAGCATCATCTATCTTAAAGCGACGCTCAACCCAGTAATGCATCTTATACATGAAGAACACACCACCAGCAGCCACTAACATTGCTTGGATCGGATGATATAAATCATTGCCAGCAGAGGCAGCAATAATACCCGCTAAACCACCTGAATAAGTCCAGAATGCATCACCTTTAGAAACCACATATGCCATTAACAAACCACCTGACAATGACATCAGAAAGTTAAAGGTAATTGCCGACAAGCTTGTTGGAGACAAGTAGATATTGGTGGCTGAGAAAAAAACTCCGTCACCCGCTTGCACATCGATCATAGGCACATTACAAGCAGCATAAAAACCCCAGAAACCGGTATAGATAAGGAATAATCCTATTGTTACTAACCAAGGGTTCTGTGGTGCAATAACGCGGGGTGTACCATCTTTTTTGAAACGACCAATTCGGGCACCAAGAACGATTAACACACCTAAAGCAAAACCACCTGCAATTGCATGGATTACACCAGATGCATACGCATCATGATAACCCAGGATTTGTACCATCCAACCATCTGGATGCCAGCCCCATGCTGCATCAATGATCCAGCAGAAAGAACCAAGCAATACTGCTAGAATCCAGAAACCACCAGAACGGATCCGCTCAATACAAGCACCTGAAACAATCGAAGCTGCAGTCCATGAGAACAGCAAGAATGCTGCCCAGAAGACGCCATTTATACGTGACCAGAACGCTGTATCATCAGTTGTTAACGTTGCTGATACTGGTGCACCACCCATATGTGGGCCCATCAATTCACTCCACGGCGTAGCCCAAGGAGCACTTAAAAGTCCACCAACGATACCTGGACCATTTGGAAACGCAAAATAGATCCACCAACCAAAATAAAAGAATGTAATTGTTACCAATGGTATTATCATAGTATTTTTCATCAACGTATGCATGTGGTTTTTGCGTCTCGATACACCGACCTCGTAGACACAGAATCCTGCATGAATCAAAAACATGAAAACAACAGTAACCCAATAATAAAACTCTGTGAATATGACGCCTAGTGAAGCTAATTCATTATCCATATATATTCCCTCTTTATTATTATTACTAATAAATTTAAATCACTTACTACTGACCTTTATTCTGATTTTAGGAAGTCACCAAAAGGGAAGACTATTCTTATAATAGGTTACTTCCCAATAATGAGCCTGATTGGTTAAAACAATTTCATTTAACATCAAAACTCCTTTATTGATGTTCTATAAGAGTTGAACCGTCCTTGGTTTAACGTCTAAAAGGCTACTTAGCTTCAGTAACGCCAGGGATCCAAGATGTGCCTGCTAATGGTAATTTTGCCATAGCTGCAGATTCAAGAGTTAAGCACACTAAATCTTCACGTTCAAGATGATGAACATTAGATTTTCCACAAGCACGAGCCACTGTTGTTAATTCCATCGTCAGTGTTTTGAGGTAATTAGTAACGCGTTTAGCACCCACTTTAGGTTCAATTCGTTGCTCAAGAATAGGATCTTGTGTCGCTACACCTGTTGGGCATTTACCCGTATGACAGTGGTGGCAAAAACCCGCTTTTGTATCTAATGCTGCGTAATCTGCTTCTGCAGAGTGGTGTGCACCATCTTTAATATATGTGTCATTATTACAACCAAGAGAAATCATCGCACCTTGGCCAATTGCAACAGCATCTGCACCCATAGCTAATGCTTTGGCTACATCAGCACCTGATCGAATACCACCAGAAACAATCAACTGCACAGTACCAATCATATCCATATCTTCCAAGGCTTCTACAGCTTGTCTAAGCGCTGCCAGAGTTGGAATACCGATATGTTCAATAAAGACCGTTTGTGTTGCGGCTGTTCCGCCTTGCATTCCGTCAACAACAATGACGTCCGCACCAGCATGCACTGCTAATTTGACATCATGATAGACTCGAGTAGCACCTATTTTGATGTAAATAGGTTTTTCCCAATCTGTAAGCTCACGTAATTCTGCTACTTTAATAGCAAGATCATCAGGTCCAGTCCAGTCAGGGTGACGACATGCAGAACGCTGATCAACACCTTGTGGCAAAGTACGCATACTTGCTACTCGTGCATTAACTTTTTGTCCTAACAACATTCCGCCGCCGCCAGGTTTAGCACCTTGACCAATGACTAATTCAATAGCGTCAGCTTTACGCACATCATCAGGATTGAAACCATAACGCGATGGCAGACATTGATAGACTAATGTCTTAGAAGAATTTCTCTCTTCTGGTGTCATACCACCATCACCCGTTGTGGTAGAGGTGCCCATATTAGTGGCAGCCATACCTAATGACTCTTTCACATTTGCAGAAAGTGCACCGAAGCTCATTCCCGCTATAGTAATAGGCGTATCCAATACAATAGGTTTTTTTGCGAAACGTGTACCTAAAACTGTTTTAGTTGTACATTTTTCACGGTAGCCTTCTAAAGGATATCGTGATGCTGAACCAGCAAGAAATACTAAGTCATCAAATGATGGCAGTGCTCTTTTTGCTCCAATGCCTCTTATTTCATATAACCCTGTTGAAGATGCACGCTGAATATAGTCTCTGGTTTTACTACTAAATCCAACGCTTTCTTCTAAATGATGTTTACTCATTGTGACTTACTCCAGTCTTAATATTCTTGATCGGCATCAGCATTCCAGTTGTATAACTGTTTTGCTGACGCTACACGTTTAAATTCTTTTGGATCATGTTCAAACCCTGCAAAATCAAGTAACTCTTGTACAGCCTTATGATCAGCGTCAGTCATAGACTCTAATTGTGCATCTGCACCTAAAGATTTGATCGTACCTTTAACATAAAAGACCGCTTCATAAAGTGAGTCAGCTAAGCCTTCGCCCGCATCACCACAAATTACCATGCGTCCAGCTTGTGCCATAAACCCTGAAAAGTTACCAATACTGCCGCCAACAACAATATCAATACCTTTCATCGAGATACCGCAGCGTAAGCCTGTGTCACCATCAATTACTAAGGTGCCACCATGACCACTGGCTCCTGCAGCAGCTGAAGCAAAACCTTTAACATGAACACTACCTGACATCATGTTTTCAGCTACACCATTACCGGCATTACCATGCACTGTAATATTCGCTTTTTTGTTCATTCCACCGAGGTAGTAACCAGCATGGCCACGAACATCAAGCGAACATTCAGTATTTATCCCAACTGCTATATTGTGTTCGCCTGTTGGATTAACAATTTCAAGTTCAGTTACATTCGTTTCAGGTAATGTGTTGTGAAGATATTGATTAATATCCCTGACACTCATCTGCTCAAGATCTAAACTTTCCATATATAAAGCTCCTCTGGCTTAGGCTCATAAATAGTTGCATTTTTAACATCTGGTAAGTGAGCTAATGACCTATATTCAGATGCAATAGCAACGTAATCATCATGTTCTGCAACAACGGCTGGTTTACAAGCAAAAGGATCACGCACAAGTGCAAGCTGATCTTTTGTACCCATTAATAGAGTAAAAAAGCCATCAAGTTCTTCGAAGCCAGCATGTAATGCTGTTTCTAAATCATCACCTTCACGCATACGCCATTCTAAAAAGCGGCAAGCAGCTTCAGTATCATTCTCAGTTACACAATTAATACCTTTATGTGCCAACATACGACGGATACTATTCGGGTTAGAAAAGGAACCATTATGAACAAGTCCCCAATCTTCTCCAGCTGTAAATGGATGGGCGCCAGCAGGTGTAACAGCTGATTCTGTTGCCATACGTGTATGACCAATCAGATGTGAACCACTCATGTTTTCAAAACCATAACGTTCAGCAACTTGTGCTGGCGTACCTATATCTTTGTACACTTCCATTAACTGTCCTATGGACAATACATGAACCGTTGGATAGTGTTCTTTAAGCCATATTGTAACCAGGTTGATATCAAGTTCTGTTGTCATAACAGCGTGATTAGCAACCTGTTGAAGATGCACATCACTACCTAAATGGTGAAGAAAATCATCACTAAGCTTTTTCCAAAGAAATCCAGGGTCCAAAGTATATAAACTTATTTTTCTTTGATTATCCTTTGCTGACGAGCCAAAAATAGCCAAACCAGCTGAATCAGGTCCACGTTCCGTCATGCCAATCAGCATCGGCAGCATCAACTGACCTATTTGCGGTCTAAGCAATTCATTTTTTACTAATAAGCCTACAATCCCACACATAATTTGCTCCCAATTTTTAGAAAAATTCTACGTAACGTTTGATTTCCCAATCTGAAACATGGCGTTGATAATCAGCCCATTCAGCACGTTTTAAGTTAATAAATTCTTTCGTTACACCTTCACCTAAGGCTTCACAAAGAACGGTGTCTTTCTCCAAAGCATCAGTGGCTTCGATTAAAGTTTGAGGTAAGATACCAATGCCCATTTCTTCTAATTCGGCATGAGTGTGAGCAAACAGATTACCTCCATTACCCTCACCTGCATCCAATTTACGTTCAACACCATCAAGACCAGCGGCAATGATTGCTGCTGTAGTTAAGTAGGGATTACAGCTACCATCTGGCAGGCGTAATTCTAAGCGACCGAATGGGATACGAACCATGGTTGAACGATTATTATTACCGTATGAAACATAGCTAGGAGCCCATGTAGAACCTGTTACTGAATGGCTAACAGCTAAACGCTTATAAGAGTTCACAGTAGGTGCTGCAATCGCGCAGATTGCAGGTGCATGTTCCAAAATTCCAGCAAGGAAATGGTAGGCTAATGGCGATAAACCATGGCCCGTCTTATCACTATCATCATGGAATAAGCTGTTCTTTCCACCTTCATCCATAATCGACATATGCATATGCATGCCGTTACCAGGTTTATCGGTGAAAGGCTTAGGCATAAATGAACAAATCATACCCATTTCATGTGCAATTTGGCTGGCGGCCATTTTGAACATGATGTAATCATCGGCACTTTTCAAGCAGTTATCGAAGGTATAGTTGATTTCGAACTGACCATTTGCATCTTCATGATCGATTTGATAAATATCCAATCCAGCTTCAATTAGAGCTTCTGTCATACGTTCAAGATATTCAGCACTTCGCGTAATACCTTTATAGTCGTAACATGGTTTAGTGAGTGTATCTGATGCTTCTGCTGGAACTACTTCTCCAGCTTCTGTTAACTTAAGTAGTGAGAATTCTGGCTCCAATCCTGTATACAAATACCAGCCTTTTTCTTTCAACCGAGCCATTTGATTCTTCAAACTAACCCGAGTGTCATAATCATAAGGTTTGTCGTCTACATGACCATCACAAATAATGCGTGCGTAACCTTTTTGCCATGGTATCAGTGATAATGTTGTTAAATCACCACGAGCAAAATAGTCTGGGCCGTTAGGTTCAATGCCTGAACCAATTATAGCGCCGCCGGCAAAGCCAGCCCCTGGGCTTAGAATGGTGTTCATATGATCAACAGGTACTGTTTTAACTTTAGCCACACCATGTAAATCTACAAACTGTGCTAAAACATACTTAACATCATTATCTTTAAGAAATTTTCTAGCTTCTTCTATAGTCTTCATATATTTTTACCTTGAGTTCGATTGTTAATCATTATTGACACAATTAATTACGCCGACTGCTCCACCACCTTGCTCTTGTGCTAGTTGATGTAACACCCTCCACATATATGCGCCATAGGTGCCGTCGCACCACAAACGTATTACTAACTGATCATTTACTAATTCAGGCACTATCGTTGCTGAAATATCGGCTACCTGAGTCATTATTACTTGATTAGGCTGAAGTGCTTTTTCACTCAAATCTAATTTGCATAATTCTGAAAACATAGTCCGTATTTCATTGCCACTGATAATAAATGCAGCATCAGCACGTAATACCCTATATACACCTACAGTATTAACTTGACTTGCTTGGTTTAACTGCTGATAAACCTCACCCGACAGCTGTTGTTCAATCAAAAACTCAGAACTACCTAGCCGTAACACTAGAACACCTTTATCTTTGACCCATGAATTTACTGAATCAGGCGTTTTGATTTTTTGAGAGACTAACCATTGATTTGCCTCAGGACCTTTAACACCAAACCTCTGTCGACAACTCACATCTGTCACAGCGAGCTTTTTCTTTCTATCTTCTTCTACCTTGGTGGTGTCGAAACTCATGGCTACTTGCGTGCCTTTGAACTCGCCCCATTTCGGGTTAAGGTCTTTTTGAAAGTATGCAGCAGGGGTTGACTTCATCATGCTAGACATATCAAAACTCCTTTTTACTATTTAAAAATGGTGCTTTAACAACGGTAGCTTCAACCATTGAGCCATTATCAGTTTTAATCTCAAATTGAGTACCAGCTTCGACTTTATTAGGATCGACATAAGCAAAACCAATAACACAGCCTACTTTGCTGCTAAATGAGATACTTGTGACGCGACCTTTTATTTCTCCATTCTCAATAACCAAGTTACAATCTTCCGGCATTTGAGCAGAAAAATTTTCTGCGAGAACAAATGGTACAAGACGTTTCTTTAGGGTTTTCTTAGCAAGAATTTTTAGGCTTCGTTGTCCAACAAAGAATGGTTTATCCATAGCCAGTTCAGAATCACATCCCAATTCATAAGGAATGGTGAGTCCGTCCGTATCATAGCCAGGTAAATAATGACCCATTTCTAATCTTAGTAAACGTTGAGTATCAGTACCAAATGGTCGAATATTAAAAGCTGTACCTGCTTTGATAATTTCTTCCCAAACTGACAGCATACTGTCTGCTGGCACGTGAACTTCATAACCAATATCTGACACAAATGTCACGCAGATAAGTCGTACTGGCACGCCTGAGATTGTCGTTTCCTCAACCTTACCAGCTGTTAGTGTCGACAATAAATCATCTTGAATTAATGAGGACATGACATGTGTTGATTTAGGACCTACTACATTAATGATTCCATAGCTGCCTGTAACATTGATTAGCACAACATCTAACTGCCACATTTGTAGCCAGCGTTGCATCTCACGATAAACTATCGCCGTGTTAGATGTACCTATAGTTAGGTAAAACAGTCCATCTTTTACTCGACTGACAATTCCATCGTCAGCTATAACGCCTGACTCATCAATTGACAAGGCGTATCTAGTTTCACCCACTTTTAGATCTGAAAACTTCCCAGTAAAAAACTTTTCTAAAAACTGAACTGCATCAGGCCCACAAATTTCTATCTTACCTAATGAACTACCATCGATTATGCCAACAGATTTATGTACAGCTAGTGATTCTTGCTGAATAGTTTCTTCGACTTCAGAACCGGGCTTTTGATAATAAGCAGGGCGAGACCACGCACCTACATCTACAAATACCGCTCCAGCATCTACGTGCCAGCTTTGTATAGCTGATTGCCGTACCGGATGAAAATTTCTGCCACCCAAATGACCAATAGGTGTTGGATGAAAGAAGGGTCTAGATGTTGTTGAGCCAATTTTCTCAACAGGTAGCTGACGAATCCTAGCCAGAATGCGGATTGCATTCATATTAGAATGCTTGCCTTGACTAGGCCCCATTCCAACTGTTGTAAAACGCTTCATCAACTCAATATTATCAAAGCCTTCTTTAGCTGCATTTATAAAGTCTTTTTCTTGAATATCCTCATCAAAGTCGACAAAGTTCTTACCTTTTGGATGTGGCACTACAGGATGAAAATGACTGGGTGGTGAAGCACTGTGGGCTTTCACCGTAATATGAGGGGCATTGCCCATCCCCATATAACGCATCGCTTCTGCCGCTGCCCTTGCACCATCAGCAACTCGCTGTTCTAAATCAAAAACACCATTCACTTTACCAGCTGCAAATATCCCTTTAGGAAGAGAGTCAGGGATAAACTGCTCGATGTTGTAATCGTATTTAACTTTCATTCCTGACTGATATAGCAACGCTGCTGCAGATGCCCAACCAGCACTCATTGCTATGCCTTCACATTCGATTGTAAATGAATGTTCAGAGTCAGCTTTATTATTATCTTCATCAAAAGGACAAATTACAACGCCTCTTACAGCCATATCATCTGATGTTTCTATAGCTTCATAAATACAATGGCCTGTATAGATCATTACGCCATGATTAATTAGCTCTTTAGTTAAAGCGTTGGAGACGTGCTCTTTCCTTAAATCAACCACGGCTTTTACTATTGTGCCAGCATGGATTAAATCTAATGCCACTCGATAACCATTATCATTAGCAGTGAATACAACACCGCTATTAAAGGGTTTGATTCCGTAACGATAAATCATTCGCTGTGCAGCAGAACCATTCATTACACCTGGTAGATCGTTATTACGAAACACAGGTGGTTGTTCAAATGCACCTGTTGCAATAATGAGTGTTTTGGCACGTATTTTCGTAATGCCACTTTGTTCTATAATAGGTATAAGGTGGTCGGTATAGTATGCACCGGCATAAGTATCTGTTCGTAACGTAATATTAGTCGCATTATTAATTTCGTTAACAAGCTCTTCCATTTGAGATTGAGGAAGCAGACTACCAGCACGGTCATAACCCAAGCTACCACCGGCTTGTTTATTCTCGTCCACGATCAATATTGTAAGCTGTTTATCAAGAGAAGCGGCCAAGGCTGCTGCCATCCCTGATGGTCCGGCACCGACAACCAATACATCATAGTGTTCATTTAATTTTGGTTTCGGTATTCTTGGATAATTGAAATTAACCTTACCTAAACCAGCACCATGTCTGATTATCTTTTCCCAAAAAGGGAACATAAACCTTGGTCTAAAAAAAGCTTTGTAGTAGAAGCCAACCACTAAAAATGGGGATAATAATTTTTCTATAAAGCGTAAACTATCTTTCTTTACGCCACCCACTGTATTTACTGCAGCTAAAGACATACCTTCTTTAACAGCAACGACATCGCCCCGTATATTAGTGTCTTCACCATCAGTAAGCATCACGTTAATATCATGATTAGCTAAACTCAATACACCACGTGCACGATGATATTTAAAACTACGACCTAAGGCTTTTTGACCAGAAGCCCACAAAGCACTGCTAATTGTGTCGCCTTCATACCCTGTGAATTTTTTACCTTCAAAGGTGAAACTTACTTGTTTTTCACGCTCAAGCCATTCACCAGTTTGTTTATCAATACGCATATTCATTTTACTGACTCCTGCCCAACGAGTTTATTTAAAAGGTATGTGTCTTTAACCTCGTCAGTAAGTGTATTTCGTTCTGCAATAAACCAAGTTCCACTTGGGCCGTGATACCACCATTCTTTTTTTAAGCCGGGTGCATTGTCACGATAATGAACATAGGACGCCCACTCAGAATCTGTCACAGTTTCATGTTCAGGCATTTCACGATACGTACCGCCATAAATAAATTCACTAATGGGTCTTGTTCCATTTATTGGACATTTAAGTAATTTCATATCTCAATACCTATTTTAATTAATGGCCAACTGAAGCCGCACCTTTTTCACCTGTCAGTTCGTAATCTTCGAACCTTGACAGACGGAATGAATGGATCAATTCATGAGCTTTATCATTGGCGATTGTTGCAGCCATAGTCTTGCCACTAATTGGCGTTGCCTTAAACCCCCATGTTCCCCAGCCAGCATCTAGGTAGAAGCCGTCGATTTCTGTTTTACCCATAATTGGAGCAAAATCGGGGGTTAAATCTGCCATACCAGCCCATTGACGTACAACTTTCACATTGGAAAGGAATGGGAACATATCAACGATATGGGAAGTTAATCCCTCAACAAAGTCAAAGCTAGAACGTGTTGAATGAAGCTCGTAAGGATCGAGAGAAGACCCCATAACCAGCTCACCACGTGATGATTGACTGACATAGACATGCAGACTACCGGAAACAATAATCGTATCTAACCATGGTTTCATCGGCTCAGTGACACATGCTTGTAATGGGTGAATAGTAATAGGTGTTTGAATATCTACCATATTGGTTATTCTTGGAGTAAAACCTGCTACTGCTGAGAGAACTTTACCTGTAGAGATATAACCTTTACTGGTTTGCACACCATGAACGTTACCGTTGCGAACATCGATATCATGAACTTCAGTCATCTGAATAATATCTACACCCAGGCGAGCAGCACCACGTGCATACCCCCAAGCAACAGCATCATGGCGAGCAACAGACCCAGGGTTATGGTACAAAGCACCTTTAATGGGTGCATGCCCACTACAATCAATATCTATTTGTGGGCAAGCTTTAGCTATTTCCTCTCTACCAACTACCGTACTGTCTACACCTACATGCTTATTGACTTCTGCACGCCAACGCATCGTACGCATAGATGACTCTGTATGAGCGAGTGTATAGTGGCCCCGAGTAGAATAAAACATATTGAGATCAAGTTCTTCAGATAGGCCTTCAAATAGTTTCACACTGGCATCATAGAATTCAACACCCTCTGGTGTTAGATAGTTTGATCGTACAATTGTGGTATTTCTACCTGTATTACCACCACCGATATAGCCTTTTTCTAGAACAGCAACATTTGTGATGCCATGCTCTTTTGCAAGATAATATGCGGCTGCTAACCCGTGACCACCGCCACCAATGATGACAACATCATAGGTTTTTTTAGGTGTCTGAACATCTTCAAAGTAACGTGATTCATTAAACTCACGACCAAGACCAAATTTGAGCAGTTTATAAGGCATTACTACTTCCTACTCTTCTAAAATAAAATAATTCACTTAAATATAATTCAAATTCTCTAAGTGACGATCGTGAAACAAAGCTTCACTGCATGAAACAATAAGTCCAAATGTACCCCACCTTTTTCTGTGTGTCAATTATTATTAAATACTCAACTTCAGCTAACTTATATAATAAAAAATATTTTTATAAGATACGTATGTCGTTGATAAACAGAAATAGTCTTTTGATGTTACTACTTAGGTATAAGTATTTAATCGTGACTAGGAGATGATTATTTTTCCGACTAAACGCGGTAGATTGCGTAGTGGTAAATTTATAATATTAATATTCACTGTAGTAATTGTTGTATGATACCGAGCACTAATCTGTCTATTTGTCTTTAATAAATTGCTATCATATTCAATTGATAGTTCAAACTTCTCAGAATAAAACATCATTACCAAGGAACAAGGAAAACATGGCACAACAAAACTCAAGCTCTGGTTTAAATGCATATTTAGGTATAACGATCAAAGAACTTCGTAACCAACATAACCTTACAATTGCAGAAGTATCTAAACTTGCCGGCATCAGCCGAGGCATGCTCAGTAAGATTGAAAATGGACTCACATCAACAAGTATGGAAACACTCGAGCATATTGCTAATGCACTAGGTGTAACGTTATCCCGCTTATTTCACGCTTACAATAAACCTATTGAATTTGCACAATTTGTAAAAAAAGGCAAAGGCTTAGAAGTTGTTCGCCGAGGTACAAAATCAGGCCATACTTATCATTTACTTGCCTATGATCATGGTCCTAGTAAAGTATTTGAACCATTTCTAATCAATTTAGAAGAAGCTGAAGAGTTCTCAGAATTTCAACATACAGGTATTGAATTTCTGCACATGCTTGAAGGTGATCTTGAATATATAGTTGGAGATGAAACCTTTACCTTACAACCAGGTGATTCGCTTACTTTTAATGCTGAAGTACCCCATCGCCCTGGCAGACAGCTAAAAACACCAATACGATATCTGGCCATCATAAATCATCATAAAGATCACTAATTGCTTTGTTCTAACTCTTTATATTTAGTCAAATAAATACACCGTGTTAATTTGTACTCTTTATAACGGATTCATTTAAAGCTAAACGTACTGGAACCTGGCATTGCTTGAAAATAGACCTTTTGCAAACTGACGTGGAACAATTCATTCTTTATACCGTTACTTGGCCATACTTAATATAATCCCAATTACCCGTTTTTTTACTTCAATACCATGGTTGTATGTGTGATTGTCATATGCATTGTAGTGAGGTTAATAACTATCACATAACCCTTTGTCTTGAATGTCTGATTGTTGTTTTCTTGGAGTAATGACGGGCTTATTATGTTGCTAGCGTTTGCTGGTTTTCCATGACTATTTATCACTCTTCTACGATGATGACGAACGTCATACTAGTGTCGAAAAAGTTGATATTATGAAGAAACATTGTTGAGACCGCAGGCAAGGCCACGCCTTTACAAGCTAGGCTACTACTTATCTCCATTCGAACCGGAAATAAGAAAAACCTTAAGCACATTGATTTTCGTGAGTTGGTTCTTCATGGTTAAGGTCCCAAACAACCTTATCTACGCCTACAGATTGATCTTCTTCTGACACACAAAGCCCAGCTTTATGTTCAAGAACTATAGACAATAGCCAAGCTGTGATAATACCAATGCCAAGACACGTCGCGATACTAGCTAATTGTATCATTAGGCTAATCTCACTACCTTGGAAAGCATAAAGTCCTTCCTTCTATACCCACATAACCAACGTGTAATATACTGGCTTTTAGCAGGCCGACCATGATAAGCCCATAAGCACATACTCCCCCATCAACGGTAGCATCTTGTGATCATCAATACCATTCGACGCAAAACACTTCGTTTATTTAGACTGTCATCACGCAATAAACTGAACACACTTTTAATGTGATTTTAACAAGCATTAAAAGCTTAAAAAACACAAATTAATCCTTGACAAAAATTAAACCTTAAGTATATGCTTACTTATAAGTTTCATTATATGAATAATTGTTTCTTGTAATTTTGATTGGCGGGGTAAGTTATCTCAAGTAAAAATTAGTTGTGAAATTTTGAGTACAAATTGATTCAACAATAAACACACAGAAAAAATTGACACCATTAGCCTTAAAGTAATCGCTATTTTGAACTCATCTAATACCAAAGTGCTACTTCCTTGAGATAATTGACGTCATGTTGCGATATACAAACAATGTTTTGTAATGAGGTATCAAAAATATCTTAAAAATCAGAGTATTGATATCTCAACTATACAGGTGTATCAGTCTCTATTTTTAGGTTATTTCGGACATTTTTAAACTTTTAATTGCTAAATAATGAGGATTTCTAACGTGATCAAAAAAATGACTACACTATGTTTAGCTGGAACACTAGCACTCGGTACTGTCGCAACTGCGTTCGCAGCTGATGAAGAAGCCACCGGTGCATTTGCAGCTGAAAATTTCAGTGCCACATAAACGATGACATCAAGCTACATATACCGCGGCTTGTCTTTCTCTAATGACCACCCTGCATTGCAAGGTAGTTTCTACTGGGGTTATGGTAACATTTTTGCAGGCGCATGGTCTTCAAGCTTATCTGATCAAGATGGTGACGGTTATGAATTAGAAACTGATTATTATGCTGGTTATGCAAATTCTTTCGCCGGAATCGATTGGTTTGTAGTGCCTATTTATTACAAGCTCTCATCTTTTGATCAAAATAATACCGCTGGTGCAGATGCTGATATATTCGAAGTTTGGTTAGATGCTAGCTATGCGATTAACGAAACATTCAGCATTAACAGTATGTATGCTTACTCACCAGATTTCTTCTTTGAAAGTGGCGATGCTCACTACATTAAAGGGGATATAACGGTTAACTTACCTGCTGGTTTTAGCCTTAATGCCAGAATTGGTTACCAAGTTGAAGGTGATAATGTTGATTTTGTTGGTGCAGATGGTTGGGATTACACACATTGGGATGTCTCACTAGCAAAAAGTGTTGTAGGTTTTGACCTTAGCCTAATGTACAACGATACTTCTGCTGATAAAATCACAGATAGTGTGAATGCTAATTTCTTTGATTCAACTGATAATTCTGACGACACAGTTATGTTTAAAGTCTAGCGTCTGTTAGGGCTATTTCATCTCCTAACAGACATTAATTATCTTGCAAAACATCCCTATTTTTGAGGGTGAAATAATGCCTTCTCTCTAGAAGGCAATATCCTAATTTATTTTAAATTTAATGAGATTAAAACTATATGAATGAAAAAATGACGATGCGTGTTGGCGAATGCCTTCTTGCCGGCGGGCCCGCTTTTACTGCTGCAGAACCAGAAGTAATCATTGGTGAATTAGACGGTCCATTTGGGACTGCATTTGCTAATCTTTTAGGTGACCAAGTTAAAGGTCATACACGTGTTTTAGCATTAATGAACACCGATATGATGGTGAAACCAGCAACCATTATGGTTAG
>ENA-OSET01000187-OSET01000187.1-sediment-metagenome-genome-assembly--contig:-NODE-187-length-70077-cov-4.431014_pt1 | contig 70077 bp, 58 predicted proteins | sample MGYA00237882_ERZ534229 | MGnify/ENA primary metagenome ERZ534229 (study PRJEB26408, sample SAMN06266212) | sediment metagenome | isolation source: Hudson Canyon methane seep mesocosm | place: USA:Hudson... | reverse complement strand
ATCTGAATGAAAATAAGCTTTGTGTTTTTTACACAAATTGCTTATTCTTTCCAATGAAATTAGGTTTCCTATTTCGTTATTACCATGCATCAGAGACACCATTGTTTTTAACGAACCTTTAGATAATAATTCTTCAAGATGTTGAACATCTACGTGACCATCCTCTTTTAAATTAACAAACTCAATCTGAACATTAAAATGATCTCTAAGATGTTCCGCTGTATGACCAACTGCATGATGTTCGATAGATGAAGTTATTATTCTTTTAACTCCTAAATCCATAACACCGCAACGAAGAGCCATATTATCAGCTTCAGTTCCTCCCGATGTGAAAATAATTTCTGAAGGTTCAGCATTTAAATAGTCTGCTACTTTTTTCCTAGATATTTCAATGGCATTTTTGGTTTTTCTACCGAAAGCATGCGTTGAAGATGGATTCCCGAAATGATCTGTCATATACGGCATCATAGCTTCAAGCACTATTGGATCTAAAGGTGTTGTAGCGGCGTTATCTAAATATACGTTCATAAGTTAATAATAATGACTTCAAATGTAATAAAAGTATTTAGGATAAATGTACTCTAGAATAGGGTTTCATGTAATAAATACAGTTGTTAAGATTCCAATTTTACCGAATTAATAGCCCAACACGGAGAGCATGCTATCAGCGCTTTGCGGATCAGAAAACACTTGCATTTCCAATTTTTCACCGTGAACTTTGTTCAACACTAAGGTCTTCGGAGATGGTGTTAAGCAATGTTTAATTCCTCCATAGCCACTTAAAGCTTCTTGATAGGCTCCTGTATTAAAAAACCCAATATACAACGGATTTTTGCTACTGTATTGTGGTAAATAAATAGCGCTTACGTGTTGTTCTGAATTATAAAAATCTTCGCTATCGCAAGATATTCCACCTAGAAAAACACGCTCAAAAGGTTCGTTCCAATGGTTAATAGGAAGCATAATGAATTTTTTATTGATAGCCCATGTATCCGGTAATGTCGTCATAAACGAACTATCAATGATATCCCATTTTTCACGATCATTTTGTTTTTTTTGATCAATTATTTGATACGTGTTAATTGCACTTTCTCCTACTGTAAATGACCCAAATTCCGTAACTATGTTCGGCTCGGCCACTCCTTTTTCATCACATATTGACTTTATATATAAAATTGTATCATCAATCATTTTTTGATAATTGAAGTCAAATATTAAAGAATTTTTTATTGGCAAGCCACCTCCTAAATCAAGTGTATCTAGCTCGGGACAAACTTTTTTCAACTCACAATAGAGGTTAACTACCTTGGTCAGTTCATTCCAGAAATATGTAGTATCAGTAAACCCTGAATTAACAAAAAAGTGTAACAGCTTTAGTTGATGCTTTTTATTTCCTTGAAGATGCTCCGTATAATACTTAACTGCTTCTTGATAGCCAATTCCCAAGCGGGAAGTATAAAATCCAAATTTAGGTTCTTCTTCTGTTGCTATCCGCATTCCAATTTTAAATGGCCGATCTACAAGCTTATCCACCTTATTTAACTCCGAGGTGCTATCAATAACCATTACTCCATTATAAAACCCTAGATTAAAAAGGTCTGCTATGTTTTGAATATAAGAATCCGTTTTATAACCGTTAAACAAAATAAACTTGTCTTTTGAATACTTCCCAGCGCTGGTCAGTTTCTTAATAATCTCTAAATCATATGCTGAAGAAGTCTCTAAATGGCTACCTGAATCAATAACCTTTTCAAGTACAAACTTAAAATGAGAACTTTTGGTGCAATAGCAATAGGTATAGTCTCCTGTATAACCAACCTTCTCCATCGCTAATCTGAAGAACTCCTTAGCCCGGTTTATATTCTCCGAAATTTTAGGCAAATACCAGATCTTCAACGGGGAACCATGTTCATTGATTATTTGCTTCAAATCAATACCATGAAAAAACAGTTCGTTGTTTTTGACTTCAAACTCATCTTGTGGAAAGTCGTATGTTTTTTCTATTATATCTTGATATTTTGGACTCACGGCTGCGAAGATAGAAAATTGGTTGTTTTCAAATCCTTTTTTTTGTCATTTCGAGCGAATTTGATAATTACTTATTTTTTAAGAATAGGCTTTATTACCACTAAAAGAAATAGAAACACGAAAACAAATGACAATACTTAGATAGCTTCCAAAGCTTGTTCTACATCCCAAATAATATCCTTGGGATTTTCAACCCCAACTGACAAACGCACCAGTTTATCCGTTATTGACAACCTTTTCCTTACATCCGTTTCTATATCAACATGCGTCATTGTTGCAGGATGTTCTGCCAAACTTTCTGTACTGCCCAAACTAACAGCAAGCTTTATTAATTTTAAACTATTTAAAAATTTAAAAGCTTCTTTTTCTCCGCCTTTCACGTCAAAAGCGATCATCGCCCCTGCTGCTTTGTATTGTTTTTTATACAAAGCCGTTTTAATTGGGTCATTATCGTCTTCAATAAAACCTAAATAGTATACTTTTTCTACCTTAGGATGTTGCTTTAGAAATTCCGCAACATGTTTTGCATTTTCAGCTTGTTGATCCATTCGGACTTTTAACGTTTCTAAACTCCTCATTAATAACCAGCCTGTCCATGGCCCAGCCATATTCCCTAAAAATGTACGCAAACCTTTTATTCTCCCTATCAACTCTTTCGAACCAAGACAAGCCCCAGCTATAACATCACTATGACCGCCAATGTATTTTGTTGCTGAATATAACACGATGTCTGCTCCGTGCTCTAGAGGATGCTGCCATAATGGCCCCATATACGTATTATCAACAGAAACAATTACTTTTTCTTCATCCGAAGAAAGCTCTCTAGCAATATCACTGCACATTTCAATATCGAAAAGCGCATTGGTTGGGTTTGCCGGAGTTTCAATGTGAATCATTGCTAATTTATGGCCCGAGGCTTCTACTAAGTCAATAATTTCCTCCTTATTCATATCAGAATTAAACCCTATTGAATGAATTCCCATTTTCTCTAGAAAATGATTAACAAAATGGTCTGTTCCGCCATATAATGGCCTTCCACACAGAATTAAATCTCCTGGTTTTAAAAATTCCATCATTGCCGTTGAAATTGCAGACATTCCACTTTCAAACACTGCACAGTCTTCTGCTTTATCCCATAAGCACAATCGGTTTTCTAGAATCTCTAAATCTGGATTATTTAAACGACTATAGATAAGCCCCAATTCCTCTTCTTTTTCTTTTTCTCTTATTCCATATGCAACTTCGAAGAAAGCTTTACCTTCTTCTGCGTTTTTGAAAACAAATGTTGACGTTTGAAAAATAGGGCACTTAATTGCTCCTTCTGATAATTCTGGTTTGTAGCCGTGACTCATCATTAAACTTTCTGGGCTCATTTTATTATAATCCATAACTCCATTTTTAGTTTTTCAAGAAGCAAAATTACTTACTAAAGATTATTTAATTAAAAATATTTACATATTTAGAAAATTATACTACATATACGTATATTTAAAGATTATTTAATTACTTTTATCTTGTGGATTGAAAATAAAACAGAAAGATTAACTACATGGTAATTGACAAAATCGACGTATCCCTCCTTAATTTGTTGCAGAACAACACAAAACTTAACACAAAAGAGCTAGCTCAAAAAGTTGGGTTATCTGTTACTCCAACCTACGAAAGAATAAAACGACTGGAAAAGGAAGGATACATTAAACATTACGTTGCGATTTTGGATAGAAAATTAATCGATAAAAATTTAATGGTGATATCGTTCGTTTCATTGATATTGCATTCAAGGGATATGCAAATTGAATTTGAAAAATCCGTCATCGAGTATGCAGAGGTTATAGAATGTTTTCATGTCACTGGAAGTTATGATTATCAATTAAAAGTAGTTGTTTCAGACATGGAAGAATATCAATCCTTTATCAAAAACAAATTGTCATCAATCAATAACATTGCTAATGTTCAAAGTTCTTTTGTCATGAGTTCATTAAAAGACACAACTGCAATTCCTATTATTGCATAATTAATAATCTTAGACTATGCGCGTCATTTTATTGTTATTCTTATTTACCGTCTGTTCAATAGGAAACACCGCTACTAAGGATAGCCTTGACAAAGAAACTTACCAAGTTATTGGAGACTCTGTATTTCTTATAAATGGAACTACTTGTCATATTGATAATTTCACAAAGGGAAAATGTGAAATAGAAGAAAGTTGGTGGGACATCAACTATCTCAGTTTCTGGACTGGATTACTCATTCCATTTGCCTTTTTTGGCTACATAGTAATCGCGATAAAACAAAAAATAAAAAATAGAAGAACTGACTAATTCTACTTACCTATGACCAACATTACAATTGTTAATAAGTTAATAATGATTTTGTGAAAACCGTCATCATTTTTCGTTCTTTTATCCACGAAAAAATTACAACCTATGACCAAAAATATGCAATCTAAGATATTTGTCCTTGACACATCTGTAATTCTGCATGATCATAATGCAATAAACTGTTTTGATGAGCATGATGTTGCTATTCCTATTACAGTTATGGAAGAAATTGACACTTTTAAAAGGGGGAATGATTCCAAAAATTTTGCCGCAAGGGAGTTTATAAGACTCCTTGACATTATAAGCAAAGACAAAACTATTCAGGACTGGAATCCAATTAATGGAGACAAATCTGGGCAATTTAAACTCGTAATGGTTAATGCTGAACTGGAAGTTGATGCCATAAAAGTATTTGGCAAAACAAATGACAATAAAATATTGAATGCCGCTCTGACGCTTAAAACACAAGAACCAGATAGATCAATCATCATTGTCTCTAAAGATATTAATCTTCGATTAAAAGCCAAAGCTTTAGGTATGCATGCCGAAGACTATACCACAGGTAAGGTTGACAAAGAAAGTGCTGGATATACTGGAAAAGTTATTTTAGAAAATGTAGATACAGAGGTAATTAATAAACTTTATAAAGAAGGTACTTTGGAAGATACTAGCTTCATGCCAGATCCGCCTATTAATAATGGTTTCTACATATTGAAAAACGGAAAAACTTCTATTCTTTCTTTCTTTGATGGAGGTTCGCAAGTTCTAGAAAGAGTAGAAAAAGAATACATATATGGTGTTAAGCCAAAAAATGCCGAGCAGACACTAGCTATTAGAGCTTTACTTGACCCGAACATAAAACTAGTAACATTGCAAGGTGTAGCAGGAACAGGTAAAACTCTACTTGCACTAGCCAGTGCTATTGAGCAGCATAATTCTTATAATCAAATTGTATTAGCTAGACCTATTGTTCCATTAAGCAATAATGACATCGGATTTTTACCTGGAAATGCTGAGGACAAAATAAACCCATACATGCAACCTCTTTTTGACAATTTAAAATTCATTAAAAACCAATTTGGTCCAAATGAAAAAAAACACAAAAAGATTGAAGAAATGGAAGAAGTAGGTAAGCTTTCAATTACAGCTTTAGCTTTTATTAGAGGTAGAAGTTTTTCTAATATGCTTTTCATTGTTGATGAAGCACAAAACCTTACTCCTCATGAAGTAAAAACAATTATTACTCGAGCAGGAGAAAATACTAAAATTGTATTTACCGGAGATATTTTTCAAATTGACACCCCTTACCTAGATGATCAAAGTAATGGAATGTCCTATTTAATTGACAGGCTAAAAGGAAGTAATTTATTTGCCCATATTAGATTAGAAAAAGGTGAAAGATCCGAGTTAGCAAATCTGGCTAATGAAATGCTATAACTTTTAGTGATAAATAACGTAGTAAGGTAATATTATTTGAAAATATTTCATCATGTTTAAAGTTTTGTCAATTAGCTTATTACTTTGTTGTTCATTATCTTTTCAAGGACAAACCCCTGAAATTATTCTTGAAAACCCACTAAACAGCGAGAAATCTACTCTTTATAGTCAACATAAATTTATTATGGAGCGATCCAGAACTTATGTCAACAACAAAGTGGTTAAAATTGAATGGATTGAAAAGTTTTACTCCAATGTAAAGGACTCTTTAGAATTAGCTAAACATGAAAGCTCTAATTTTGAGAACGCTTACTCAAAAGAATTAAAAGTATCAAAAGATGCATTAATATCAGTTACAGCTTTAAAGAAAGAGCTAGAAAGTGTTAATTCTGAAAAAGAAAACATTACCTTTTTTGGATCACTTACCTCCAAAAGCTCATATAAAACTATTGTTTGGGTTATTATTATTAGCCTATCGTCATTCTTATTATTCTTTCTTTTTAAATTTAATAATAGCAACAGGATAACAAAAGAGGCTAAAGAAAAACTTAAAGAAATTGAATTTGAACTTGAGGAAACTAAAAAGAAGTCAAGAATTAAAGAGCAGGAACTAATGAGGAAACTGCAAGATGAGATTAACAAAAATAGTTAATCTACGTACTTTCCAAATCGGCAATAAATTTTAAAGCATGCTCCTTTAACTGAAATATCCCAGGCTCCTCCATCGGAATATGGCCACAATTATCTAAAAAAACAACCTCTTTCTTACACGCTAATCTGTTATAGAATGGCTCGGATATATTCCATGGAATTATATAATCTTCTTTGGGCTGAAAAAACAACAAAGGGCACTTAGTAAAATCTTCAGGCTCAATAGCTGCTTTCGCTTCAAATAAAGTTCTTAAAAACTTTAGGTAAACCCAACTTCCGGAACCTACCTTGTCTTTCTTAAGTTTTATTACAAATGATGGATCATTCGCCATTGCCCACATTTTGGTAGTCATCTTTATTGGCACCTTCATATTATCTGTAACCCCTTTAAACATAGACAAACTCTTCGCTCCTAATTTGCCCATTATATTGTTTTTAGCAAGTTGAATTTGGACTTCCTTTTGGGAAGTATCTGCTAAGCTAGAAACCATTAGGCCAGCAACATTATCATTTAAACAAGCAGCGTGATAAGACAACATACCACCTAGGCTAATCCCACAAAGCAAAACTTTTCGTCCACACTTTTTCTTCTCGCTATCAATCAAATCATTTAATAGTTCTACCCATGTTGAATAACTATTTGGTTTTCTTATTTCTGTTAATCCAAATCCTGGCATGTCAGCAGCTACACACTCATATCCTTCTGCTCTTAAATAAGCTCCCATTGGTGCCAAAAGCCTCCCATTCCCACCACCACCATGGACAAGAATAACTTTTAATCGTTTATTATTTTCTTTTGGAAAGTATCTATCTATGTGAACAGAATAATCTCTCCATTCCCAATATTCTTCAGCGGGTTCTTCTCCTTCTACTATCCTAAACGCTTCAGGATAATACATTTGAAAATCTTTCCATTGAGGGAAATCATTATATGATCTTTTCTTGTCCATAAATTATCTACTAAATATAAGGAATGGTTAATGGGCTTAATACTTTTGTCCTTATACCAAATTATATATGTGTCAAATTTAGCCAAGAACTGAATCAAAACCTATATTTTCAGAGCCATTTTAAATAAAAAAGGAGGGTGTTTCATCAATAAAAAGAGTTGAATAAAAGCAGATTACTCTCTTTTCGTCTGCACTTATCAACAGTTTATCTTAATTATCTTAAGTGAGGGGATATTTAGCTTTATCTTTGCACGGCTTTTCTAAAAATCTTTAAACTAAAGAATTATGAAAAAAATAATTGACATTAGAAATACTTTTTCATTTAAAAGTTTACTATTAATAGTTGCTCTGCACCTTAACCCGATGATTGTGTTTTCAGGTTCAGATGAGCACACAGACCCTTCATCTGAATACCCTCCATTTACATTAACTGTGGAGAATCTAAAAATTGCATTAGAAAATGCGGGTGTACAGCATGCTGATATTGTTTTAAGACAAGCCATTTTGGAAACAGGGTGGTTTAAATGTACAAAGTGCTCACTCAGCAGAAACAATATCTTCGGATTTTGGTATAAGAAAAAATACATTCAGTTCGATAACTGGAAAGATTGTGTTGCCTACTATAAAAGATGGCAAGACAGACATTATTCTGGTGGAGATTATTACATTTTTTTAAAAAAAGTAGGGTTCGCTACGGACCCTAGTTATGTAAAAAGATTAAAATCAATAAAAGGCATATAGGGAATAGTCTGTATAAGTGGCAATCATTGATTCCGCCATTTAATAAGGAACAATTAAAGCTTTTGGTAATAACTTTACTAGAAGCTTTTTTATTAGTAAATAACACCTTAAGTATAACCTCTCTTTTTTTTGCATTCTATTTTAGTATATTTGGAGCTTGTTAGTCTAAATAATTATGAAATCATTCTATTTTTTTGTTTTTTCTTTGCTTGTAATGAGCCATTCATTTTATGGGCAAGCCCCTACAATGAATTGCCCTGGAGATATTATCGTAAATAATGCAATTGGATTCTGTGGAGAAACCGTGGCATATACCATTCCTACTTGCGCTACTAATTGTGGTGGAGAAACAATAACTCAAACCGATGGTACCGGACTAACTTCAGGAGATGTTTTTCCTTTAGACACAACAATTCTAGAGTATACTATTACAAGTGTAGGTGGATCATCTACTTGTTCATTTATGATAATAGTTATAGATGCTGAAAATCCAACGTTCTCTCCTCCATGTCCAGGAAATATATCGGTAAATTCTGATGCAGGTTTATGCGGTTCAGCTACATCATATACTAGACCTAAAGGAATTGATAATTGTGGTGTTCCTCAAACTATTCAAACTGATGGAACAGGATTAACTGCAGGAAGTTTTTTCCCTGTTGGGGTTACGAATCAAATCTGGGTTACTACGGATACAGCAGGAAATACAGCGACTTGCAATTTTACGGTAACCGTTACTGACGTGGAATTACCTACCTTTTCTAGTTGTATTACTCCACAAACATTTAACAACGACAATGGACTATGTGATGCGGTTGTATCATATGCAATGCCAGTTGCAGCTGATAACTGCACGAATACTACACTAACTCAAATTGATGCAACGGGATTTGTAAATGGCGATACTTTTCCGTTCGGGTCTACATTTCAAGAATTCACTGTAACGGATGATGCTGGAAACCCGGGGGCATCTTCTTGTTTAATAGAAATAATTGTAGTTGACAATGAAGCTCCAGATGTTACATGCGCTGGGGCACAAAGTGAATTTGCTGATGGAAACTGTGAAGCGGTTATAGGTGATTATACGTCAACTGTAGTTGTCGATGACAATTGCGATTTAAACCCAATAGTTACCCAATTGCCTATTCCCGGAACTATTATAAGCACAGCTAGTACAGTTACATTAACAGCTACAGATGCGAGTGGAAACTCTTCTGACTGTCCTATTACAGTTAACATTACAGATACAATTTCTCCGACTATAACATGTCCGCTAGATCAAAATGTATCTGCTACCACAGCATGTACAGCAATATTAGGAGACTATACAGGTTTAGCAATAATGACAGATAACTGTGACCCCAGTCCCGTTGCCACGCAAAGCCCAGTTTCTGGTACAACTATTACAACATCTCAAGTAGTAACATTAACTGCAACGGATGCAAGTGGAAATACAGCTACTTGTGCTTTTCTTATAACGGTTGATGACGCAACTGCACCAACAATAACATGTCCTTCCGATGAAACTGTTTTTGTTGATGGGAATTGTGAATATGTTCTCCCTGATTATACCAGCTCTTTAGTTATAGTTGATAATTGTGATACCAATCCTACAATTGTACAAGCGCCAGCGCCAGGAACTGCGGTATCCGGAGGAGCACCTTCATTCGTATCGTTTAGTGTAACTGATATTTCTTTAAATGTATCTGTATGTTCGTTCTTGTTAACCTTTGTTGATACTATTGCTCCAGTAGTAACTTGTCCTGCAGATCAAACTGATTTTTTAGATGCAAGTTGTGAGTTTAGGGCTTTAGATTACTCTACTTTAGTAACTGGTGTTGATAATTGTGGAGGTTCTGTCTTTTTTACGCAAACCCCTCCTGTTAACACCCTATTTAATGGCACAAACTCACCTATTGTTATTACTTACTTAGCAGAAGATGCAATAGGAAATACTTCTTCATGTAGCTTTAATGTAAATATTTCAGATACTATTGCTCCAATCATTTCAGGATGCGCTCCTGATACTGTATTATCGGCTGATGCTAATTGCGAATATGTCATGGAAGATTTCACAGGGTTTATCTCAGCAATTGATAATTGTTCCACTGCAGCTGGAGAATCCCAAGATGTTGCTATTGGAACTGCGCTAGCAGCTGGAGGACCTTATCCAGTTGTATTATCTATAATGGATGATTCTAGTAATACATCAACTTGTACTTTTAACATTATGGTAGTTGACAATACAGCTCCAGTAATAAATTGTCCGAATAATTCAAGTGTTGCTGCAGATATAAATTGTGATTATTTAATTCCATCGTATGACACAACTTTAAATATCACGGATGAATGTTCAAGTTTTTCTTATTCACAATCTATAGCATCTGGAACAATATTATCAGGAATTTCGTCAACGGAGGCTATATCCATTTTGGTTACCGATCTTGCAGGAAATTCGAATTCATGTACATTTACAATAACAGTTATAGATACTTTAGCACCAACAATAACATGTCCTGGAGATCAAACGCTTGACCTTAATGGACTTTGTCAATATACTTTACCAGATTTCTCAGGACTTGTAACAGCAAGCGATTTTTGTGACGCCACACCTTTCATATCCCAAAGCATAGGAGTAGGAGTAACTATGGACAGTATTAATACCATAACAATGACAGTCCAAGACTCTTCCGGAAATATAGCTACATGCACTTTTGATGTTATTCCAAACGACACCGTTGCTCCCACTATTATTTGCCCAAATAATGATTCCTCATGCAATGAAATAATTACATATAATGCTCCAATCGGTGTAGATGATTGTGGAAGTTCAATTACAACACAAACTGATGGGACCGGATTGACTTCAGGAGACACATTTCCAGTAGGAACCACAACAATAGAATATACGGTAACAGATCTAGTAGGAAACGTAACGACTTGTTCATTTGATTTAAAAGTATTTGCACCTGTTGTATTATTTGCAGGAACAAGTGTTTTAATTGAGGAAGGGGATAGTACAGTTATTGATGCGACTGTCAGTAATGGTGGAGATATTTTATGGACTCCATTTTACAATATGGATAATGACACAATATTAAACCCAAGCGTAGCTCCAACAGAACCTGTAACTTATTATACTATTTACACGACAAGTGCAGACGGTTGTTCTGCCACTGATTCTGTTTTAATATTAGTAAATACAATTGACTCCTTGGAAATAAACAATTTTCTTTCTCCTAATGGTGATTTGTCAAATGACACATGGACTGTAAACAAACCCTCTATCATTTCAGGTTGTCCATTGGCCATCTACAACAGATGGGGGAAAATAGTTTGGGAATCCACTTCATATGAAAACAACTTTGATGGAACGAACAAATCAGGAGAGCCTCTACCAGAAGGAACTTACTTTTATTTTATTAAATGTGCTCAAGACGAATACAAAGGCAGTATTTTATTGATGAGATAATAAATTTATTTTTATGAAGAATCTAATTTTAGGTATAATAACATTAATATCGTTTAGTGCATTTTCGCAACAGGTACCAATTAGTGCTATGTATCCGTACAATACTTCTTTTATTAATCCTGCAGAGGTTGGCACGAAAAAAGGAACTCAAGTACAATTAGGACACAGACAGCAGTGGGTAGGTTTTGTAGGTAGTCCAAATACCACCTTTTTATCAGCGCAACGGCAGCTAAATTCGAAAATGGGAATTGGTGGAAACGTCTCATTAGATAAAATTGCTTTCATTCAAAGAATAAATGCTAATGCAAGTTATTCCTACAAATTACACATTGATAACAAGAGTAAAATTCGATTTGGTCTTTCAGCTGGGATTATGAAAGGAACTTTAGATTTAAGTACTATACAAGCAGACGACATGAGTGATATTGTTCTCACAAGCGCTCCATTAAAAATGGCGTTTGATGCTACTTTTGGCATGGCATACACTTTTGATAGAGATTTAAATATTGGAATAGCACTTCCTCAATTACTAGGAACAAAGGCTAGTGTAGATATTGTTGATGGAAATAAATACAACTTAGTACGCCATAGTAATGTGTATATTTCTTACAAGTTGAAAGTTGATGAGCAATTTGAATTTATACCTTTAATTATGATACGGAATGCACAAAAGAAAAATTCACAAGTCGAAGTTTTTGGGAATATTAAATATAACAATAAGGTATGGGGAGGTATAGGACATAGATCAAATTCGGTATTTATTTTAAATATGGGTATGCAATTGATTGACAAATTATCTCTTACTTATGCCTTCGAATTTAGTAGTTCAGGTGTTGGTTCAAATACATCTGGAACACATGAAATTATGCTTTCTTTAAACCTTAATAAAGCACCTGAAGTTCCAGAAGAAGAAGAAGAAGGAGGAGAAGAAGAGCCAACTGAAAGAAAAACTAGTACAAGTTTCTAAATTACATTCTTTCAGGAACGTCTACTCCTAGCAATTTCATTGATAATTTAATCACGGCTCCTACCTTATAACTAATTGCTATTCTAAATGCTTTTTTGTTAGCATCCTCCTCTTTTATAATGGAAAGAGATTGATAAAATGAATTATAATTCTTCACCAATTCATATGTGTAATTAGCGAGCAATGCAGGGCTATAGTTTTTCCCCGCTTCTTCAATCACACTAGGAAACTCTGAAAGATCTTTCAATAATGTCTTTTCCGCAGGTTCTAGTAATAAATCTGTCTCGGAGCCCTTATGAAAAGTCTCAACTTTCCTCAGTATAGATTGAATTCTTGCATATGTATATTGAATAAAAGGGCCTGTATTTCCGTTTAAATCAACTGACTCTTCAGGGTTAAATTGCATCCCTTTTTTTGGATCAACTTTTAGCAAGTAATATTTTAAGCCTCCAAGACCAATTGTTTTGTAGAGTTCATCTTTAACTGAATCAGAAAGACCATCTAAATGCCCTCTTTCTTGCGTCATTTGCTTAGCATCCTCTATTACACTTTTCATTAACACATCGGCATCAACAACGGTTCCTTCTCTAGATTTCATTCTGCCAGTAGGTAAGTCTACCATACCATACGAAAGATGATAACATCCTTCAGCCCAAGAATACCCTATTTTGTTTAGTATTGTGAAAAGAACCTTAAAATGGTGATTTTGCTCGTTCCCTACTGTATAGATAAGACCCGATAAGTTTGGATAATCTTTATAACGTTCTATAGCTGTACCCAGATCTTGTGTCATGTAAACAGATGTTCCATCCGCACGGAGTAATAATTTATCATCCATTTTATGATCACTTAAATCACACCAAACCGAACCATCTTCTTTTTTATAAAAATTTTTATCAGCTAAACCTTTCTCTACTACATCTTTGCCTAAAATGTAAGTATTTGATTCATAATAAAGTTTATCAAAATCAACTCCCATTTCCTTGTAAGTTGTTTCAAATCCTGCATAAACCCACGCGTTCATAGTTTCCCAAAGCGCATAGACATCAGGGTCTCTTGCCTCCCATTTAAGCAGCATTGCTTGTGCATCTTTAAATATTTCAGCTTCTCTCTCTGCATCCTTCGAGTCCATTCCAGCATCTACCAAAGCTGCTATTTGCTTTTTATACTCCTTATCAAACGCAACATAGTATTTCCCAATAAGATGGTCTCCTTTCATGCCCGTAGACTCTGGTGTTTCATTATTACCAAATAATTGCCAAGCCAACATACTTTTACAAATATGTATTCCTCTATCGTTAATTATTTGTGTTTTATAAACTTCGTGTCCATTTGCCTTTAATATTTCAGCAACTGAATAGCCTAAAAAGTTATTTCTTAAATGCCCTAAATGCAATGGTTTGTTGGTATTTGGAGAAGAATACTCTACCATAAAAGTTTTTCCTGTAGAAGAAGTGGATTTACCAAAATTTTCATCTCTTACCCAAATATTGAACTGATCTAACCAAATTTCATCTTTTATTGAAAGGTTTAAAAACCCTTTTACAACATTATAAGAATTAGCAATATCAGAGTTACCTAACAGCCACTTCCCTATTTCTTCAGCTGATTGTTCAGGTGATTTTTTTGTAACTTTCAGTAAAGGAAAAACAACCAAAGTTAAATCTCCTTCGAATTCTTTTTTTGTTTTTTGAATCTGAATTTGTTGAATTGATAATTCTTGGGAGTACAAAGCTTCAATAGCCTTTACCACATTCTGTATGATATTATCTATTACTCTCATTTAGATATTGTTCTCTAATAAATAATTTAATTGCAATTAATAAAGAAGATGTGCTATCCTCTCTTTTCAATGATTGAAGTAGCATTTTCTAAAATGCGGAATGCTGTCTCAGCCATTTTATTTTGTTTGTTATCCAAACAAGGATTGATTTCAACAACTTCAAAACAACCTACTCTTTTATCAATAAGAAAATGATTGATTAATCCACTTGCCTCCTGTTCCGTAATTCCATTCGCCACCGGGGTCCCTGTTCCATAAGAAACTAAGTCGCAGTCCATACTATCAACATCAAACGAAAGATAAAGAATGTCACATTCTTTTAGGTAATCAAGTACTTCTGCAGATACTTTTTCTACCCCATTCCTTCTAACATACTCCACACTGACATTATGAATAGAATTATTCGCAATAAAATAATCTTCTGATTCTTCTGTATCTCTTACTCCTATAAAAACCAAATCTTCAGGATTAATTTTGGGTGCTATGCCTCCAACATTTTTCAACTTCTCCCAAGCTTCAATTGCTTCTGGCTCTAACTCTTTGATTTTATGATCTTTGTTGTCAAAATTTAATACAGTAGCCAAAGGCATACCGTGCATATTACCAGAGGGAGAAGTATATGGAGAATGTAAATCTGCATGTGCGTCAATCCATATTACTCCTAAACGTTTATCGGGATTCGATTTTTTAATTCCTGCAATAGTTCCACCAGCACTTGAATGATCTCCTGCTAATATCAATGGAAATCTGTTCTTTTGGAATGTTTCATCAACCTTATCGCAAATCCTATTAAAGACTTTTAATACGTCTTCCATTCTCTTTGCACTTGGGAAATTTATCTCCTCAAATAATCGATCATTTTCATTTTCAATTTTCTCAAGCGTATGTTTGTTAAAATAATCACTTTTACTATTAAAAGCAGCTATCCTTAATGCATCTACACCAAGACTTGCACCTCTAGTACCAGCACCAATTTCTGAATTATTTTCGATTAAAACTACACGACTCATATTTGTAAATATTGACTTTTAATACTAGCGAACTGCGAGTTTACAGAAAATTGTTTGAATTACAATGTTTATAAGGGATATAACAACAAAAAAGCACTTATTTGACATCAAATAAGTGCTTTAATTATAGAAAATATTCTTTTCTTAGTTGTTTGCTTCGTATCTAGCTTTCAATCCATTTAATACACTCTGCAATCTCTTAGCAAATGTCTTGTACTTTGAAACTCCTGCAATCTTTGCTTTTTGAAGATAGTTGTCCGCAGAATCAAAATCATTTATCCACATATAAGCTTCAGCTAAATTAGCATATAATAATGCAGTTACTTTTTTATTAACCCTATCTTTATTATCAAAAGGGTTAGTTTCTTCTAAAGCATCCTCCCAAATTTCTATTCCATTTTCAATTTTAGCAATTGCACTTTTTCTCTCAACATCTTTAAAAAGTAAATCGTAACCAGATTTAACATTTGTATAAGCATCAATCAAATCTGTATAATCATGCCCTTTATGTTTTTTAACGGTATAGATTTCTGTAGATCGCGTTCTCTTCGGATAACCACATTTATCATTAATTAATGCATTTACTGCTTTAAAAGAAGCGGTCAACATTGATTTCTGTTTCTGAGCCCAAAAAGTATCATAGTTATCAATTAACCATACCTTGTGTTCATACTGATTATCATAAGACTTAATAACTGATGTTTGTAGGTTATCATTAACCGTTTCTGAAAGAATTATTCCTTCTCCTGGAACTTCTATAATAACATTGATTGGCATTTTACAAGAACTTGTATATGTATACTTAGTTGCTGCTCCAGTTCCAGTTTTTTTTACGGTAATACTGGCATTTTGAAAGCCCAATATTTCTAATGTAACAACAGCTCCACCCTCACCTTTGGAGTATCCCTCAAGATCAATTAATCCATTTGTTTGCGCTTCGGTAACTTCCTCAGTTAATAAAGGGAGCTTTATTTCACCTTTAATAGGTTGCTTAGAATAAGGAGGTTTTATGGGCATAACAGGAGCTACAGCTGGTGAAACCGTCGTATTTACCGCACGTTCCCACTTAGCTAACTCCATTAAATAGAGCTTGTCTACTCTCTTTTTATCTTCTAACCAGGCTTCAAATTCTACTTCGAAAGTGGATAGCTTATTTTGATATACAGACATTGAATCTTCATTATATTTAGTATACGGAGCAACATCTATAACTAAATTATAATTTGAAATACCTTTTTTTATAGGGTTTGATGGCAATTGGATATAGCTGAATGAAACTTTCTGATCTTGAACATTTTGACCAAAAGTCACTCCAGCTATTAAAATTGCTACTGATAGTAGTACTATTTTCATATTGTTAGTTTTTAAATTTTCAACACCTTAGACAAATTAAGTGCCAAAAGATGTTTCGAATGTATAAAAAAAAGTTAATTACTACTATCAATTAGGCTACTACTTCAACTTAGAAGCAAATACCTTCCTAAATTTATCCAACTTCGGTTGAATAACATACTTACAATATTGCTGGTCACCATTTTGTGAATAATAGTCTTGATGATAATTTTCTGCTCTATAAAATTTTGGAATAGGCAACACCTCTGTAACCAAAGGATTTTCCCAAGCGCCAGATTCTGAAAGTTCCTTTTTTAATTGTAACGCAAGTTTCCCCTGTTCTTCTGAATGATAAAAGATTACTGATCTATACTGCGTACCTACGTCGGCACCTTGTCTATTTAAAGTAGTTGGATCATGAGTTTTCCAGAACACTTGCAATATATCGGCTAATGATATTTGAGAAGGGTCATAAGATATTTGCGCTACTTCAGCATGACCAGTATTACCTTCACAAACCTCTTTATAGGAAGGGTTTTCAACTGTTCCTCCAGCATACCCGGCCACAACAGATTCAACCCCTTTTAATTCACTAAAAACAGCTTCTACACACCAAAAGCATCCTGCACCTAAAGTTATTTTATCCATATTTTTAGATTCATTTATCATTTTCTTATTCTCATCAATTTGTGCATTTGAGCAAGAACTGAAAGCGAAAATAATTGTTATAATTGACATCCATTTCATACCTCTTTTATTTTTCATCAAAAGTAGATTATTAATATTGAAACTAATAATAGCTGCAAGCCATTTCGACCTTTCATATCATATAATAATTAAAACCTAACGAATAAAATTATTCGATAAAAAATATAACATATTGTTGTACCTTTTTTTTCAAAATGAATTTACATCACATGGATTTACTAAACAAACATAAAAGAATGCGACTACTAATATTAATTTTACTCTTTCCAATAGCAATTTTGGTTATTAAAAACACATCGTTAGACGAAAAACTTATAATTAACAAATCATTCAGTCAAACAGAAAAAGCGAAAGAAGCCTTAGACTATTGTCAAACTCAAGACTATAATACTGACTTTTGTATATTAGTAGACATGCGTATTCACTCCGGAAAAGATCGCATGTTTATTTGGGATTTTAACAATAGTTCTATAAACCAATCAGGCCTTTGCAGCCATGGCTGTGGTGAATCTCCCCATAGTGGAGATGAGACCAAAACGGCACCAATATTCAGCAATAAACCGGATAGCCATTTATCTTCACTCGGTAAGTACAAAATTGGAAAGCGTGGATACAGTAATTGGGGTATAAATGTAAATTACAAACTTCATGGTTTAGAGGCTAGCAATAAGAATGCTTATGATAGGCTGATTGTTTTGCACTCTTGGGAAAGTGTTTCAAATACTTCTGTTTACCCAAGTGGCACTCCTGAAGGTTGGGGATGTCCAGCAGTTTCAAATGACATGATGAAAATACTAGACAAGAAATTAAAATCAACTACAAAACCCGTTTTACTTTGGGTTTATAATTAGTCTTTAACAATTTTAATTGCCGCTTTTTCATTACCAACATACACCTTAACCGTATACATTCCGATAGATAAACCGATTTCTTCTGCTGAATATTCAATACCAGCTTCATTAAATATTCCTACTTCTTGGAATATCAATTGTCCAATATCGTTATACATTTCAATCGTCACTTCTTCCATATCTGGATTAGAAACATATACAGTAAAAGATTCGTTGAAAGGATTAGGTCCAATAACTGTAAAATCTTCAAAAGTAGCATACGTTACTTCACTTAGTTTAATCCAAATTGGATTTGTGAACGAGTGAAAGAAATCAAAATCGGTTCTTCTAATTAATTCCTGACCCGTATAATCAATAAATGTTTGCATTTCCGCTCTCACATAAAAATATTCATCTTGAGGTGTGTTGCCCGCACCGAGCACCAAATCTAAAATATCAGTCAATAGATAACTAACTTCATTATCACCTGTAGTTGGGCCAAGTGAAATTGTTTTTCTAGTTTCTCCAGTTTCCGTACCGACAATCATTGTAACCTTAGTAACCTCACCAAACTCTGCAGTTGTGGTATAATGCATATTAAAATAGTAATCATCAATCGAAAGAGTATTGACTATTGCATCCTCTCCCATCAAAATTTCATTTGAAGTATTTTCGCCATTATCACTGACTCCAATGGATAATATAGGACCGTCAGAAAGGGTTGTATTTCCATAATACATTGCTTTTAGCACATTTTCACCGTTTGCACCCATACCCTCTTCCGAATAGGCCAAAGTTGATAATTTACCTACCGCGTTATTATTAATTGTACCTAAACTTGCAAAATCATTTGTATTCGAATAGTTAAAGGACCCATGTGCATCTGCCCCTGCAGAGATATACATTTTCCAATTTTGATAATTGCTATCTCCATTTTTCAATTGAAGCCCCAGTTGATTAATGTAATTGGTAATTTCCTGACCCTGTCTAAATTTCTTGATATGAAAACTATATGAAGCTGTATCAAACTGCGTAAATGGATCTGAAATATTTAATACGTCCCATGGATCATTCGCATCTCCTGAGGTTGATAAAGTATTTCTAACATTCCAAATTTGTGTTCCCTTTATTCCATCTTTTATCAACTTTCCGTTATCCATCAATAGCCCATTTTGTAAATACAAAATATCTGAATCTAGACTTTCAGAGTTCGCTATAATGTTTCCTCCCGTTTCAGGGAAAGGTAATCCGTTTATCGTAAAACCAGCATGTCCTAAATTCCAAATTCCACCACCAACAGGAATGGTAGGTAATTTAGATTCTGTTGCGAAAGGATGCGCAGCATACGAAAAACCACCAAACGAAGCTAATTGGTCCGCTACAATATCAACCGTTTTTGATGTTCCTGTCAAATCACCGTTTCCATCGCCCATAAAAGGGAAAGTAGACACGGAAGTATAGCTAGGATAGGCTAACATATGTACCAATTCACTATTCGAATTGCCAACAGCAACTTCTTGACCAGGTATGTAAATTAAAGATGGGTCTAAAGCATTATTTAAAGCTGCTTCTGCTTTTATTCTATCCCAATTGGTATTGATATTTCCACCACCATAATTATCAAAATCTGAGGTATGATCTGTCGTTGTAATCCAATCCAAGCCAATTAATTGCCCCGCTTCTTTCGTTCCACATAAAGGCAATCCAACTTCAGCATCATTTTGGGTAAACATAGAATGAAGGTGCGTATCACCTCTGTAGAAGTTACTCTGAGAAGGAATATCTTCATCCGTTCTAAATACTCTTAGTCGTATTACATCATCTCCCCAGCCGATATTATCATAAGCACAAGTAACTTCTATATCCACTACATCGGATAACCCAGTTAAATTGTCAGCAGGTATTGTGAATGTAAAATAATAAAAATCTTCACTAACTTCTAGGTAATTTCCACCTAAAAAATCCGTGTCAATATCAAAGTCAAAAGAATAGCTACTAGAAGTATTAAAATCTCCAAAACTAAACCCTCGTACATCTAATCCACCATCTCCCACAGAAGTGCATGAAAATAGGTTTTCAAACGATGTAGAATTCATTCCTCCAAATGTCAATACAGGCCCAAAACTATTATCAGTTACGTTTTTCACCTTAATGTTTATATAATCAATCTGTGGACTTGTAGCGATAACCTCATCCGCATCGTGCAGAAACATGTGAACAGGAATACCCCGGGTATTACCAGACTCATCCGTTTTTCTCATTCGCCAGGGTGCATCGGCAATAAATTCAGAAAATGCCGTATTTACCTGTTTGAACGTTGGACTATCCCAACCACCCCAGTCATCTTTTTTACCAAAAATCTCTGTAACTTCAATTTGAATCAGGTCAACTTTTGGGTTAATCCATTTTTTTGGGACTTCAAACTCTTCATTAAAAAAATTGTGTTCGGCTTTTAACAAAGGATAATATTTTTGAAAAATCGATTTACTATTGACAACAAACTCTATTTTAATATCTCGTACTTCAACAGAATTAATATTTTCAACTTCAAAGGAATAGATAAAAGATTTTTCCGTTTCCGTTATTTCAACATTATTAATCGCTAAAAAATTTCCACGATGAGCGAAAGATGTTAAACTGACAAAGAGGATTATAATAAAAGTCGTTATTCTCATAGGTATTTTAAGTATTTTTCTAATTTCACGCTAATATAAACATATAGAAGGTTTCTATAAAATATAAGCGTTGAAAATTGAAAAGGATTGGGTTAATATCTGATACACATGGTCATTTCGATGATAAGTATGAAAAATACTTTACAGAGTGTGATGAAATATGGCATGCCGGCGATATTGGTGATGTTAGTGTAACAGACCAATTAAAAAAAATTGCTCCATTGCGAGCGGTTTATGGAAATATTGACGGACACATTCTTAGAGCGGAGTTTCCTGAACATAGGAGGTTTGTTTTAGAGGGTGTAGAAGTTTGGTTGACTCATATTGGAGGAAGACCTTATGTGTATGACTGGAAGATTAGAGATAAAATTACCAAGAATCCCCCGCAGCTATTTATTTGCGGACATACACACATTTGTAAAGTGCAAATGGATAAACGTTTGAAAATGCTTTACATGAACCCTGGTGCTGCTGGCATTTATGGCATTCATAAAGTTAGGACTATTCTAAGGTTTACCTTAGAATGCGGAAAAATAAAAGACTTAGAGGTTGTTGAACTAGGAGAAAGAGTTTAACGCAATCTATCTAAAGATTTAATTAAATCTTCATCTTTTCGTATGTTTCTATTTGCCATAAATATGATAGGCAAGGCAGCAACAGGTAAAAACATACTAACACCATAAGAAACAGCAGTAGAATCAATCGCAAACTGACCTTTTAACGAATAAAAGTCAATAAATACAAAAGCAATTGTTACTGCTAACAATAAATATATAAAACGGCCAACCGTGATTTGTATTTTTCTCTTTTTGTATTGCAGAATCGAAAATAATGCTAACCCCATAGAAAGCGCTATGGTAATATAATATGGGAAAAAAGTACTTATTTCTCCAGCATTTTCAGAAACTCCGTACGCGTTAAATAGCACATCTCCTTGACTCAAGGTATAAGTCGCAAATGGAAAAGCAAAAGTTAGCCCCAGAATAAGCGTGGCAAGTACTAAATAAATCGTCTGAATCCGTTGTATCATTTTTCAAATATTGAATTGCAAAGATATTTATTTTATCATTGTACTTATCTAATATAGAAAAATATTAAAAAGGCATCTAGAAATGCATAATTTTTCTTATGTTTGTATAGTTCTAATAAAAAATACTCGATCGAGTAAATACAAGTTTCCCAAAAGAAATCAGAATAACATTAAGAATACATTCTCATAAAAACATAATCAACACGAATACATGTACGACATTTTAGATTTAAACAACAAAAAAGTTGGTGAATTGAAAGATATAGCTGAAAAGCTAAATCTTTCAAAATTTGACAAATTAAAAAAGCAAGAACTTGTTTATAAAATTCTAGACGAGCAAGCGATAAACCCTCCGAAAGAAGAAAAGAGAGAAACGGTTAAAGCTGAGAAAAAACCAGCACATAAAAGACCCGCTAACAAAAAGCCTGAAAACAAAGGAGACTTCCCTAAGTCTGAGGAAAAAACTAAAGGAACCAAGGAGAAAAATTCATCTTCAAAAGAAGAAGAAGTTGTTATTGAAATTAGCGAGTCAATGGCTAAAAGAGACGACCCATCTCGTCCTAACCCAGTTTCAAGGCCAAGCGACAAGAACGGCAAGAACAAACAGAATAGTCCAAAGAAGAATGAAAACCGACCACCAAGAAAAGATCCTGCTGTTGAGCATGGGTATAATTTTGATGGAATAGTTATTAGTGAAGGTGTTTTAGAAATCATGCCGGATGGATATGGGTTTTTAAGGTCATCTGATTATCACTATTTATCATCTCCTGATGATGTTTATGTTTCTCAATCTCAAATTAAATTATTTGGATTAAAAACAGGCGACACGATTAGAGGTGGAGTTAGGCCTCCAAAAGAAGGTGAAAGATACTTTCCTTTGATAAACGTAGAAAAAATTAATGGTAGAACTCCCGAATTCATTAGAGACAGAGTTCCATTTCAATATTTAACTCCTTTATTTCCTTCTGAGAAATTCAAGTTGACGGGACACGCAAAAGAATCAATATCTACTCGAATAATGGATTTATTTGCTCCAATTGGTAAAGGCCAAAGGGGAATGATTGTAGCACAGCCAAAAACTGGTAAAACTGTTTTATTAAAGGACGTTGCAAATGCAATTGCGGCAAATCATCCTGAAACCTACTTGATGGTTCTATTAATAGATGAACGACCAGAAGAGGTAACAGATATGCAGAGAAGTGTAAATGCAGAAGTAATTGCTTCAACATTTGATGAACCTGCAGATAGACACGTAAAAGTGGCTAATATTGTTCTTGAAAAAGCGAAAAGAATGGTTGAGTGTGGACACGATGTTTGCATTTTATTGGATTCTATTACGCGTTTAGCAAGAGCTTACAATACTGTAATGCCAGCGTCTGGAAAAGTTCTTACTGGTGGTGTTGATGCGAATGCATTACACAAACCAAAAAGATTTTTTGGAGCAGCTAGAAAAATTGAAAATGGAGGTTCTTTAACTATCCTTGCCACTGCTTTAACAGAAACTGGATCTAAAATGGACGAAGTTATCTTTGAAGAATTTAAAGGTACAGGTAATATGGAATTACAATTGGATAGAAAAATAGCTAACCGTAGAATATTCCCTGCAATTGACATTTTAACATCCGGTACAAGAAGAGAAGATTTATTATACGATAAAGAAATGCTTCAACGTATTTGGCTATTAAGAAAATACCTTGCAGATATGAAGCCTCTGGAAGCAATGGAATTTATGAAGGATAGAATTCATAACACGAAGAGCAACGAAGAGTTCTTGGTTTCAATGAATGGATAACAAGTTAATACAACGGTTGCTTTTTTAAGCAACCGTTTCTTTTCATACCTATGAGTCACGAAATAAAAACAGCATTAATTTGGGCCGGAATTTACATGGCTATTGAAATTGGGATTGTTTTAGCTGGTTATAGTCATGACCCCAGAGTGCATGTTATAGCATTTGGTGTCAATTCACTTTGTCTTCTTTTAGCTGTTGCGATTAGTATTGTCACTAATTTCAATAAGAAAAAGCATAAAGGGGTTAGTTTAGTGGTTGATTTGAAAACAGGAATTAAAACAAGTGCTATATATGCATTGACAATTGCCTGTTTCCTTTTGGTTTATTACAAGTGGATCGACCCTGAATATCCTGAGATTAGAAAACAGCAGTGGATTGAAATGACAGAAACTACTAAATTTCAAGAAGGTGTCGATCAAACCATAAAAAACAATCCAGATATGTACTACGGAAAGTCATCCGAGGACATTAGAGATAATGAACAAGAAGGAATTAACATGCTATTAAACCCAAACAAAGTGTTCCTTATTAGTCTACTGGCATTACTTGTATTAGGAATGTTTTACTCCTTTCTAGTCACAGCTTTTAATCGGCTTGTACTTACCAAGTTAGGGTAGCAACTCTTCTCCCAGCTCAGCAAAATCAACACCATCAAAGTTACCACTACTCATCATTAGAAGGTTTTTATTGTTCCAATTGTTGCTTTTTAAGCTTTCTACCAATTCTTTGGAATCTGTAAATACAGTTATATTATCAGAATTAAATGCAATTTTGACTTCTTCAGGAGACAAATCTTGCAGTTTTTTATGTTCTAACGTTTTAGGACTGTAATACACAAAAGCCTTATCAGCATTTTTCATAGCACCATCGTACTGACTTAAAAACTCTTTATTTAAACTACTGAAAGTATGTAACTCCATACAAGCTATCAGTTCTCTTTCCGGAAATTGTGTTTTTAATGCTTGTGTAGTTGCTTTTAATTTTGATGGTGAATGCGCAAAATCTTTATACATTACTGAATTCCAAGTCCTTTTCACTAATTCTAGCCTTTTTGAAGCTCCTGAAAAGCTTTGAATCGCTTTGTAAAAAGCAACATTAGAAACACCAACTTCTTCACAAACTAAAAGTGCACCATTCAAGTTTTGAAGATTGTGCTCGCCAAAAATTTCAAGAGCATGTTCAATTCCGTTTTCATCTTCTAATATCGAAACTCCATTTTCAATTCTGTGCTTGTGCGTTGCATAAGGAACCTGTTTAACATTTACAGCAGCTTTTTCAGAAACTTCCTTTACTTTATCGTCTAATTCGCAGTAAACAATAGTTCCATTTGGCTCTATTTTATCTATGAAAATTTTAAACTGCTCAACGTAGTTCTCAAATGTCGGAAATACATTAATGTGATCCCATGCGATCCCACTAAGCAACGCTATATTTGGATGATACAAATGAAACTTTGGTCTCCGATCAATCGGTGAACTTAAATATTCATCACCTTCTAAGACTGCTATTTTTGCATTTTCGGTAAGCTTCACCATACATTCAAAACCTTCTAACTGCGCTCCTACCATATAGTCATGGTCTATGTCATGGTAGTTAAGCACATGCAGTATCATAGATGTAATTGATGTTTTTCCATGACTACCTCCTATTACAATTCGTGTTTTTTCCTTGGTTTGCTCGTAAATATATTCTGGGTAAGAGTAAATTTTCAAACCCAACTTTTGTGCTTTCAGTAGCTCTGGGTTATCTTCCCTTGCATGCATTCCTAATATAATAGACTCTAGATCAGAGGAAACATTTGTTTCATCCCAACCAATTTTAGCCGGCAGTAAACCATATTTATCTAACCGTCCTTTTGAAGGCTCGAAAATTTCATCATCAGACCCCGTAACCTGATAACCTTTTAAATGCAAGGCTATTGCAAGATTGTGCATTGCACTCCCTCCTATTGCTATAAAATGTACTCTCATCTTTTCTTTAATTATATTAAAAATAAGGATTATACATGTTCATAATATTTTCCATTTTTGGAATTATAAACATCTATCTATTAGTTTTAAAATTTATCTTTGAAAAAAGTCCTATTATCACTTCAAATCAAAACACACCATTAGCGGAAAGAATGCGTCCTAAATCACTAGATGATTATATAGGACAGAAGCATTTAGTAGGTATAGGCAAACCTTTGAGGAAAGCTATTCAAAGTGGTAGCTTACCTTCAATGTTATTCTGGGGTCCTCCAGGAGTTGGTAAAACCACTTTAGCTCAAATTATTTCAGAAACTTTAGATAGACCTTTTTATACTTTATCTGCAATTAGTAGTGGGGTAAAAGATATTAGAGAAATAATTAGTAAAGCAGAAGGAACCGGAATGTTTAGTGGCGGTAGTGCTGTATTATTTATTGATGAAATTCATCGATTCAGTAAATCCCAGCAAGATTCTTTATTAGGAGCTGTAGAAAAAGGGACAATAACACTGATAGGAGCTACAACGGAGAACCCTTCGTTTGAAGTAATTTCTGCTTTACTTTCAAGATGTCAAACTTATGTTCTGGAGCACCACACAAAAGAGGACCTTGAAGGGTTGTTGAATAAAGCTTTATCCGAGGATACTATTTTAAAACCGTTAAAAATAAAAATTAAAGAAACGGAAGCTCTTCTTAGAATCTCTGGAGGTGACGCTCGAAAACTTCTTAACATCCTAGAGATTGCAGTTAACGCAATACCTATTGGGAAAAAGGAAATTACAAATGATTTTGTTTTAGCCAATGTTCAGCAAAAAATTGCGATGTATGATAAAAATGGAGAACAACATTACGATATCGCATCTGCCCTTATAAAATCCATACGAGGAAGCGACCCTAATGGAGCGGTTTATTGGCTAGCCAGAATGATAGAAGGTGGCGAAGACCCAAAATTTATTGCCAGAAGGTTGCTAATATCTGCTTCAGAAGATGTTGGAAATGCTAACCCTACTGCGTTAATTATGGCAAATTCATGTTTTGAAGCTGTTGGTAAAATTGGCTGGCCAGAAAGTAGAATTATCTTATCTCAATGTGCCATTTATTTAGCCTCTTCTGCAAAAAGTAACGCATCTTATGAGGCTATCGGGCTAGCACAATCTATTATTAAAAATACTGGTGATTTAGAGGTGCCATTGCATTTACGAAACGCTCCAACCAAGTTAATGAAAGATCTTGGCTATGGGAAAGAATATGCTTATTCGCATACTGCAGACGTAAATGAATTGCACAAACAAGAATTTTTACCCAAAGAATTAGAAGGTAAAGTTATTTACCAACCTAAAAACAACCACCGAGAGCAGGATTTAAAAAAGTACTTGAATTTTGTTTGGAAAGGTAAATATGGGTATTGAGATAAGGAACTTAATCTTCGTCACGGACATCCGCAAAAGCCGATAGCTTTTCTCTTCTGTGTGCAATGACGTAATATACGCTAATAGCAAAACCACCAATACCCTGTTCCACCATTTGCCATGTAAAATTGACAACAGTATGTTCTATACCCTCTCCTTGGAATGAGACGCCTAACACAAAAGCAATAAGGTAAATGATAAACCCTGCTAAGACCCCAATCGTAAGGTGTTTAAGGGTTCTATGTTCTTTTGGCTTATACGCCATTAACACAAATGACAATGCTCCACCTACCAATAAATAAAGAATACTAAGCAACCCAAAGAATAAAGTTTTGTCATAAGCTATGAGGTCTAAATCATTTAATAATATACCATGCCAGTAATATGATATTGCGAACATAATACTTGCACTAAAAACTGTAGCGATTAATAAACGGGGTAACTTCATGACTAATTTACTGAGCACAAATATAATTCGAAATAGTCTTAATCAGTCATTAAATTTGACAATCTTACTTTTTTTATGATAAACGAGAAACAATTTCCTATTTTTGAACCAATATGAAGAAGAGTCTTTTACTGCTAATACCGTTACTTATGTTGTTCTCATGTAAAAAAAGAGAGGACACCATTCGTTGGAATATAGATGGAATAGCTCCAGTAGTATATGGCGAATTATCAATTTATGATATTCTCCCAGATTCAGTGCTCACTTCAGACATGGATAGCTCAGTAACCATGAACTTAGGCTTAAACCTATTTAGATTAGATTTAGATTCATTAGTTTCAATTCCAGATACCTCATTACTAGACACATTTGCTTTACCATTCGCTTTTCCAGTTACAACCACACCTGGTCAAGTTTTTATTAATCAACCGGAAGACAACGCCATAAATATTGGAAGTGCGGAGCTTACTAATGTTGAAGTTAAGAGCGGTACAATTGACTATCAGTTAAAAAGTACTATTCAAGGAAAAATAATTTATGAATACCAAATTCCAGTTGCTATTGATGCCAATGGAAACTCTTTTAGTCAATTAGTCTATGTCTCTGCAGCAGCACCTGGAATGACTGCATCTGCTAGCGGAAGTTTTGATTTAAGTGGTTACTCCATCAACTTATCAGGTTCTTCTGGAAATAGCTTTAATATTATTCAAACTAATGTCAACATAAAAGTAGACCCAACAAACGCAACGGATGTTTCAGTCTCAAACCAAGATACCGTGTATATTACGAATGAGCTCAGTAATATTAAAATTGATTATGCAAAAGGATATTTTGGTAACCAAAGCTTTATTATAGGTCCAGAGAAAACAAGTCTAACGGCTTTTAACAACCTTATCTCAGGAAACCTCAACATAGACCAAATAGATGTAGATTTAGAATTGGTTAACGGAATTGGAGCGGATGCTAGTATAACATTCAATTCTTTCACAGCTTCAAATAATAATAGTGAGATAGCGTTAAATCATTCGATTATTGGAAACAACATCAATATTAACCGAGCGAATAAGATTGGTCCTACTATATATCCATATTACTATACAACTACACTAAACAATTCTAATTCAAATATTGACTATATGTTAGAGCTATTACCTGATTCAATTGGGTATGGGTTAGCTTTAGAATTAAACCCATTAGGAAATGTTTCTGCTCATAATGACTTTATATCCTCGGATGCTCCTATGGAATTAAATATGGACATTCAACTTCCATTAAGGATAATTGCAAACAACCTAACTCTTGCAGACACTTTAAACATTGACATAAGTGACACAACAGGGCTTCATTCTGTAATGTTCAACATCAACCTTGAAAATGGATTTCCCTTAGAAGCTCAAATAGATTTAATATTACTGGATCAAAACAACATGGTTATCAGCCATGTCTTATCTCCTACATTAGTTCCATCTGCTTCTGTTGATGGAAACGGAGTTGTTTCATCCATTTCATCTTCAACGCATCAGTTAACGTTGAATCAAAAGGACTTCAACACACTTATTCAAAATAACAAAATAGTTCTAAAAATTATTTTCAATACACCAACCTCCTCCAATCATATCGACATTTACGACTACTATAAACTTAAATTTAACGTCGTAGCAAATTTTGAATACGGAGTTGTAATAGAATAAAGTTGAAAAAGTTAGTTTACATATTACTAATAATTACGAGCCCAATATTCTCTCAAAACACTGGCAGTAATCAGCTATTTGAATACGCTGACACTAACTCCGTGGTGTTAAATATTTATGCAAATGGAAATTATGGATCTTCTGTTTTCAATAATGAATTCATAGATATTTTTAGATTCGGAGGCTTTATTGATGATAAAATGAAAGATGTAGCACTGTCTAATGCAAAGAGAATCAATTATTTTGGCGGTGAAGGTTCATTTGGAGTTTCTTTTTCCGATCCTATTCACAAACTATTTGGAGACTGGGGATATTACGTAGACATTTCTTCTAACACATCAGGTGCAGTTCAATTTACAGATGACTTATATGAATTAGTATTTTATGGAAATCAAAGCAATGCTGGAGACTCTTCATTTATTGGTCAAACTGGATTTCATTCAAGAAGTTTTAAGAAATTTTCAGCCGGAATTGATAATAACAAACTCAAAATTGGACTTTCATTTTTAAGTTTTAATAACTACAACCAAGGATTAGTTCAAAGCGGTTATACTTTTACAGATTCATTGGGTAGTAACATTTCGTTAGATATAAATGGGAGTCAAATCCAAAGTAACAATATATTGCAACATGTTGGTAGCGGATTTGCTATAGATTTTGAATATCGTTTATCGCAAGAACTTATCGCCAAAGACAGTTCACACTCCAAAGAGACTACCATAATTATCGGAATTAAAAACATTGGAATATACGTTTCTCGGAAAAATTCGGTTTTAACAGCAGTGGATACAGCTTATAATTATAGTGGTTTTGATGTGTCTAGTATTTCTAGTTTTGGAAATTCTATAATTAATCAACAGGATCTTACCGACTCTATTAGACCATTATCTGACACAACTCGATTTGTAGGTTTGCTACCCTTTGAAATCTATTTTTACAAACCCCCTACGTATTTGAAGAAATGGGAAATTATTTATGGTTTTAGATATAAAATACAAAGTTCATACAGAGCGTTTCTCTATTTGGGAGGGAACCTACATTTAACTAACAAGATGAATATTTCTTCTTACTTAGGATATGGAGGTTATAGTAACCTACAATTTGGGCTTGCTTTAAACAAACGTTTTAAGAACAACTTATTAGTCGAAATAAACAGTAATAACTTACTTGGAGTATTTTCAAAAACCCAATACGGAAAAGCAGCTGGAATATCTTTAAAGTATAATTTTAAATGAAATTAATTATTTACATACTACTATTGTTTAATCCAATGATTTCTTTTGGACAAACTACTTTTTTCAATTCTTATGGAGGTGCGGGCAATGACTATGGAAAAAGTGTTATTACAACAATAGATACAGCTTATGCAATTATTGGTGCTACAGAAAGTTTTGGAAGTGGTAATACGGACATGTACCTATTTAAAATTGACTCTGTAGGCAACTTACTTTGGTCTAAAACATACGGAGGCTCGAATGTAGATTGGGGAATGGATTTAAAACAAACAATCGATACTGGATATATACTAACGGGTTATTCCAATAGTGAATCGTGGGATTATAATATATATGTGGTTAAAACAAATTCTCTAGGCGATAGCCTTTGGACTAAAACCTATGGTGGAGATGATTGGGACTTTAGTTATAGTATTGAAACTACAATAGACTCAGGATACATTATTGCGGGTGAAACATACAGTTATGGTTCGGGGTTGTCAGATGGCTACGCTATTAAATTAGATAGCCTAGGAAATACTTTATGGACAAAAACTTTTGGAGGAACAGGAAAAGATGTATTTAGAGATGTTATTGAAACTAAAAGTGGTGACTTACTATTTTCAGGATCTACAACAAATACTAACGGCGACACCGATTATTGGTTGGTTAAAACAGATAATTTAGGAAATGAGCTATGGGAATACACTGCAGGTGATTCTGGAGATGAAATTGTCAATAGCGTTGTAGATTTGATTGATAGCAATTATTATTTTATTGGCACAAAAGAATCCATTACTGGAACGGGATTGATATTGGAGTTCCAGAAAATAAATAAAGATGGCAATTATTTAAGTGGAAACTATTATGACCAACCTTTAGATGAAACGGGAAAATATATTTTACAATACTCTAATAGTACGGATATTTTACTAGGAGGAAGTACTTCTTCTGATGGAAGTGGTGGTTTCGACCTAAAAGCGCTTAAAATAAGCCAAGGTGGTTGGGGTATTATTTTCTCAAATGATGGAACCTCTGGAAATGAAATTATTGAACAAGCTGATACCACTGCAGACAATTCTATTGTAGTAGTTGGCACCACAGATGAAACGCTTAGCGGAATTAAAAGTGTTTTTGTAATGAAAACTGATACACTTTTAAATATTAATGTTTCATTAAATGAAGTGTTTGATATTTCTAACGTTCACGCTTTCGACTTTAAAAACGCTTTATCTATGTACCCAAATCCAACTACAAACAACCTTAACTTTATTAGTCAGACGAATATTTTAAATCATCCATACAAGGTTTTTAATCTCTTGGGAGAGGTAGTTCTAAATGGAATTTTTAAATCGGAACAAATAGATGTATCAACCTTAATAAAAGGGGTTTACCTTATTAACATCCCTTCTATTTCAAATAAATCCTACCCGTTTACAAAGATCTAAATCTAACAACAAAATAATGTTCCTTTTTAGAATTATAAATCTCTGTAAATTCAGCGAATGAAAGTGGCAAAGGACTTTCAATAAAATTTTTCAAAGTATAAATACTATACTTTACCTTATCAAAAAATTTCCACATCTCCGCTGGAGTTGCACCATACACATCTGATGCTCCTAATTCATACTCAAAAACAATTACCGGATTAAATTTAGTAATTGTATTAAAACCACCCCTCAAAACATTTAACTCGGCTCCTTCAACATCTATTTTGATTAAATCAACTCTTGATGATTCAAAAAGCTGATTGTCCAATGTATCAACTTTTATATTAAGTTCTTCAATGGACTCTTTCCCTGGATAATTTCTTTTTTTTATCCCACTATATAAAGGATTGGATTTTACATAATTGAATGTTGTTTCACCTCTTTCATTACTAAGAGCCAATTGCCGGATATCATTAATCCCCCCGAAGTTCATGACTACTTTATTGTAAAAATATGGAATTGGTTCAAAACCAACATGCGAACCACTGGGAGCAAATTTATTTGCTTCAATAAGAAAGTCTCCCTTATGACAGCCAACATCAATAAATGACGAATCCTTTTCCAATACAATGCGCATAATCTTCTTTATAAGCGAATCGTATTTCCGCTCTTTTATAAAATCGATAGGAAGTTTTTTTACTAACTTTTTAAATGCCTTTTTCATACTTACTAAATCCTTACTTACTTTACTTACGGAGAATTTAAAACTTCGTTACCTTTTTAGATGCTAAAGAATAATTACTTCTGTTCTTCTATTCAAAGCTTTATTTTGAGGCGTGTCGTTTTCAACTCTTGGGTTGCTTTCACCATATCCTTTATATTGCAATTTTGCTTTATCTACACCCTTTTCAATTAACCAATTAACAACTGCTTTTGCTCTATTATCAGACAACTGTAAGTTGTGCTCATCATTTCCATCACTGTCCGTATGCCCTCCTAATTCTACCCTTAAGTCTTCATTTTTATTTAAAATTTCTAACAGTTTATTTAATTCCGTTACTGATTCTGGTTTTAATATAGACTTATCAGAATCAAAGAAAATATTTTCCAAAACAAATGGCGTACCTTTCTTAATAGGTCTCATTGGTACGTCTACCAAAAATCCATCTTCATTCTTCACCAATTTATCTATCGAATAATTCTTTGAATAAAAGAAATAGCCATCATGCTCAGCAATTAACGCAAAATCCTTATTTATCGGCAGTGCAACAATAAATTCTCCGTTCCCTCGATTAGCCACTGTCCGCTTAGACATGACACCTGTTTTCAAATCAATTAGTTGAAAATCTGCAGCTAATGGTTTTTTTGTCTCAACATCATAAACTTTCCCTTTCATAAACGTTGTTTTAATCGGACGTTTGCTTTCTGGAATTACGAAAGAATATAAATCAAGACTACCCTCACCACCATCTCTATTTGAAGCGAAATATGCAAACTCTCCACTACTAGAAACCAAGGTGCTATTTTCCTCCTTAAAAGTATTGATAGGGTAGCCCATGTTTTCTGGCTTACCCCACTCGCCTGCTTCATCCAATCTACTTAGGTAAATATCTAAACTTCCCATTCCTGGATGTCCATCAGAAGAAAAATATAAAGTTTGACCATCGGGATGAATTTGCACTGACTCTTCTCTTCCAGGTGTATTTATTTTGTCACTCAATTTTTTAGGTAAGGACCAAGTCCCATCATTTTGAATTTGGGTCATGTAAATATCTTGTTCTCCCGGATTTCTTCTTTGTTTATAACGAACCTTACCTCTAATAAAATACAAGGTTTTCCCATCTGAAGAAAAACTAGGCTGTGATTCCCAATTTCCCGTATTTATTGGAGCACCCATATTGAAAGGTACTGACCAATTACTTCCTTCTTTTTCACTTGCAAATAAATCGCAACTACCTTTCCCAGTCCTTCCTTCTCCATATTCAAAGTCGCCTCTCTCCCCAAATTCGCACCCTACAAATATTACGTATTTACCATCTGCTGAAAATGTTGGTGCACCTTCGTTATAAATGGAATTTACGCTATTGCTAATCGGATTACTTAAATCCCATTGGTCTCCATTTTTCTGACTGAACCAAATATCTTCTTGATGACCAGCACCAACCGCATTAGCATCTATCACATCTCTTGTAAAAAGTAATGTCTGATCATCAGCAGTTAAAGAGGGGAAATACTCAGGTCTTTCCGTATTTACATTTGGTCCCAAGTTAACGGGTTTAAATTCAACTGGATTTTGCATTGCGTGAATCGCAAAATTCGCATTCGTGATATATTTCCTGCATTTTTCTAAAAAATCTGGATTTGCATTTCTGTTTTGAGAATACCTACTAGCATTTTTCTTTACTCCTTCATAATCACCAATCGCCATTTGCAAACTAGCTAAATAAAAATATTCAGATGGAGAAAATCGCTGGGATAATTGCATCATTTTTTGCTTATACATAATTGCTACTTTAAATTCTCCTTTTTCAATATTAATTTTAGAAAGCATTGCATAGGCTTCCGTAAAGGATGGATCTTTCTCTAAAGCCTTTTTTGCCTTTTCTTCAGCGCAGGAAAGGTTTCTCCTACCAGTTGCAGCGTTTACTTGCCCATAACAAGTTCTTGATGCCTCATAAAGTTTTATTGCTTTCTTGTTACTCGTAGAATAAGACATCCCAGGTTGAGCAGTCATCTTACAAGATGTAATCGTCAGCATCACTAGAATTAAACTCAATGTTTTATTGAAAAAAGTCACTTTCATTATCTAATATCTAAATATTTATGTGTTTGTAAGGATATATTCCAATTTGGGTTCTTTTTTACAAAATCAATGATTAACGGTGTCATTTCTTTTTCTTTACTCCATTCAGGCTGGAGATACAACTTACATTCCTTCCCTACTTTAGCAGCGTGTTCTTGCGCCCAATCAAAATCAGATTTATTAAACACGATTATTTTTAATTCATTGGCTTTACCAAATATATTGTCATTAGGTTTTTTAAACTTTTTGGGAGAAAAACAGATCCAATCAATCTCCCCAATAATGGGATAAACTCCAGAAGTTTCAATAGCAATTTCACATGCTAATAACTTTAGTTCGGTTGTTAAATTAGTTAAATCATACATAGCAGGCTCTCCACCTGTTATAACTACAAATTTGCAATTGGTTTCTTTAACATCAGAAAGAATTTTTTCTATCGATTCAATAGCATGCTCATTCTTATCCCAACTCTCTTTTACATCACACCAAACGCAGCCTACATCACATCCAGCTAAACGAATAAAAACAGCTGGTCTACCACTGTAATGTCCTTCTCCCTGAATGGAATAGAATTGCTCCATTAAGGGCAAGCTATTCTTTAAATTATCTCCTTTCACTTTTGTACTTGTTTATTCTTTATTCTCCTCACCCTCCAAAACCTTTTTATCCGCTTTCTTTTTTTTCTTTGCGGCCTTCGCCTTTTTCTTAGCAGCTTTCTTTTCGGCTTTCTCTTTTTTCTTTCTGGCCTTCTTTTCGGCTTTAGTTTCTTCTCCTTCCACTTGACCAGACATAATTCTATTCAGTTCTATTAAATCTTCTTCATTTCTAGGTTTACCAAACTTATCATATTCTACTACTTTCAATTCTTTTCCTTTTTCAAAAAGTATACTCAACGCATTTTTACCATCCGCAAGAAAATAATCCCATAATCCTTGTTTTTCGCCTTCTTTGAAACTACCCGATTGTTTTAATTGGCCATTATCGAAAAAGTACTGCCATTTATCCGCTTTATTTCCATTTTTATAATGCTGTTCTACAGATAATTGACCGTTCGGATAATGAAATAAAACCACGCCATGCATTTCTCCCGACTTAAATGTTTTTTTCATTTTTAAGCTACTGTCATCATAGTAAGTGGTGAATTCCCCATTCATTATACCCTTTTTATATTCCACAGATTTTTTAAGTATTCCATTTTTATGATAATATTTAGACACTCCATCCATTTGGTTTGCCTCGTAGGAAAGTACTTTAATAGGTTTACCATCTTCGGCATAAAACTTCCAAATGCCATCCTTTTCTCCCATTATATATGTGTTTTCCCAAGCCAATTGTCCATTTTCATACCAGAATTTTGACGTACCGTTTTCAATGCCGTGATCCCAGCTTAACTCTGTCCACTGTTTCCCGTCTTTGTAGAATGTAAAAGAAGTATCTTGCTCTTTTCCATTAAGGAAACGAACTTTTCTTTCCAACTGTCTGTTGTCATAATAAGAAATACATAAACCGGTATAAGGTTTTCCTGTTTTCTTGTGATAGATTAAATTATTTGCTTGTTCTAATTCCAAATCTGTATTACAGTTAACAGCCATCTCGCCTTTCCCCCTATACTTTGGGCTACCATCTTCATTAAATCCATTGTTATTTTCATCCACTCCTTCTCCTCCTCCTTCACCTCCTCTGGTAATTTGAGAGAAAGAAAATGATGAAAAAATAAAAAGTATTAGCGTGAAAATTAGTCTCATAAAAACACGTTTTTGTAAAAATACGATATTATCAAAAATAACTAAAGTTATCAGAATTCAATTACACTGAATAAGGTATAAGGCTCAATTATTATTCCATAAGGTAAGTTCTTTGATATTTTAAGCTGAAAATTATCCTTTTTCATGCTGGCACCAACCACTCAAGCCGTGAGGGCTCTTCATTTTTTTCATTGTAAAAAAAAACGAAGCAAAAAATACTAGATCCTCCACGATAGCAATCGGGACGGCTTGAGCGAAAACCCTAAAAGCACAATGAATTCTCATTCATTAATAAATTTAGACTGAAAATTAAAATTATCTTTGCCCTGTGGAAGGAAACCTATTAGACAAAACAACCATAGTAGCATTATCTACTCCTCCTGGAATGAGTGCAATTGCATTAATCCGTTTATCGGGTGAAGATGCTATAACGATTACCAACAAGGTTTTTAATAAAGACATTTTGCATGCTAAGGGTTATTCATTGCATTATGGTTCCATCAAGAATGGAGAAAAAGCGATTGACGATGTAGTAGTTACCATTTTTAAAGGACCAAAATCTTTTACTGGGGAAAATAGTGTTGAAATTGCTTGTCATGGCTCTACATTTATTCAGCAGTCCATTATCGAATTGCTGTTGCAAAATGGTGCTACTATGGCGCAAGCTGGAGAGTTTTCTAAACGCGCTTTTTTTAATGGTAAAATGGATCTTTCGCAAACAGAGGCCATTGCTGATTTAATCCATTCTACTTCATCCGCTGCGCATCAAGTAGCAATGAACCAGATGCGAGGTGGTTTTTCGAACGATCTTAAAGTGCTACGCGAAAAGCTGATTCATTTTGCTTCGATGATTGAATTGGAATTGGACTTTTCAGAAGAGGATGTTGAATTTGCAGACAGAACAGAATTGCACACTTTAGTTAGTGAAGTAATAGAACACGTAGATAAACTAGCGCAATCTTTTAAATTAGGTAACGCGATTAAAAATGGTGTTCAAACCGTAATTGTAGGTAGACCCAATGCTGGAAAATCTACTTTACTAAATGGTTTGTTAAACGAAGAAAGAGCCATTGTTTCTGATATTCCAGGAACTACTAGAGATACTTTAGAGGAGCCTCTAACCATTAACGGATTAGAGTTTAAGTTAATTGACACCGCTGGTATTCGAGAGGCGAAAGACACCATTGAAAAGTTAGGGATTGAAAGAACTTTTGAAAAAATAAACCAATCTGCAATTGTTGTTTATTTATACGATGTAAACAGCACCACTGAAGAAGAAGTAGAAAAAGATTTAGCTACATTAAACCAAAATGCTTCTATTGTTGTTATTGCCAATAAAGCAGATCTTTCGCAAAACAATACTGTAGAAAACGCCATTCTTGTTTCTGCTCTCAAAAAAGAGGGAATTGAAGAAGTTAAATCTGCGTTGTACAATACTGTTGTTGAAGAAGGTTTTAACCTTGAAAGCACTATCGTTACCAATGCCCGGCATTACGAATCTTTATTGCGTACTAAAGAGGATCTAGAAAAAGTAATTAATGGCATAAACTCTGAATTATCTGGAGATTTTGTAGCTATGGACATCCGACAAGCGCTGCATCACTTAGGGACTATAACTGGAGAAATTTCTACAGATGAGTTGCTCGGAAACATTTTTGCTAATTTCTGTATTGGAAAGTAAGTAGCGTAAATCTGGCACACTTTGACCGTGTGTGAAGAAATATTTGGGAGAGGGTGCTTGTAAGCGATTAATTTTAAGCCGCCAAAAAATCTAAACAGTTTATACAAGCTCAAATTGCAAAATAGTTTAGAATATCTCCTTAATTACTTACCATTTATGCATGTATACCTTAAATGGTTTATCTAAACAAAAAACCATATATTGTATTTTCTTACTTTAGCACATATAAATAAGAAAATGCTTACTAAAACCTTAAAATACCTATGTCTCTTATCCTATATTTTTATTATAGGGTGTGATTCACAAAAAGAATCAGATACAACTGCAGTTGATAAGAGACAACAGTCTGTTTTGTTAGTCTCTAAAGATGGTAGCGGAAACATCCGTCCTTGGATACGGTCATTAGATAGTGAAATTACTATTGTAGAATGTTACGGCCTATCTAACGATTCCTTAAATTATTATTTGAATATTGCTGATGCAATTATTATTGGAGGAGGAAATGATGTAAATCCAGAACATTACAACAAACCAGAGTATGCTGCTATTTGTGGGAAATTTGACAATTACAGAGATAGCCTGGAATTTAAGATGATTCATTACGCTTCTGAAAATAAGGTTCCTATTATGGGAATATGCAGAGGTCAACAAATAATTAATGTAGCCCATGGCGGAAGTTTAATCCCTGACATACCTACTTATGTTAATGAGTTTGTAGCACATAGAGATCAAGAAGGTAATTCTACAACACATTATATTTTGCCCGTAAAAGAGACATGGTTAACTGAATATATTCAACAAGATACTTTTTGGGTAAACAGCATACACCATCAATGTGTTGACAGGCTTGCTGAAGGGTTTGAAGTTGCTGCTTATGCACCGGATAGCGTAATTGAAGCAATCTATATTAGAGATAAATCAATTCATCCCTTTACAATGGGCGTTCAATTTCATCCAGAAATATTAAGAGATTCTATTTCAAACCTATTTGGAATATTGTTTTTAAATTCGATAGAATAGAAAATGACTAAAGGCATAAAGAGGTTTTGAATCAGTTTTCTACATAAGGATTATTCCACTTTATAGTACTACTATCTTCTTTAAACAGACCCTTTCTTTTTGTTTAATCTTTAATAAATACAAACCATTGGGAAAATCAGATGTATTAACTTTTAATCCTGCAACAGCATTTGACTTGACAAATACTATTTCTCCTTTTAAATTGGACATAACTACCGAAAATGCAGCGTTATTTGGCACATTCAACTGAATGAAATTATTTGCGGGATTTGGTCCAACCACTATCTCCGGATTTTTAATAGAATGATGAAGACCTAAATAACCTCCGTTAATACTATTCACCACATCCAAGGCATCCCCTAATTCAAAAAAATCTACTGTAATAAAATTAGGGAATTTTCCTTTTAATAAATTATTGAATTCTATTCTGTTTAATAAAAAATTGTATTCATTTGCTATAGCTGATTCGGCATCCATACCTGTTCCGGTTAATCCATTGGTAACAAAATGATTAAATATGTACAAATCATTCAATGAATCACCTCTATTATAATCATCTGTAAAATCATTAACATCGTTAACAGAATAATGGGTTTCCACGGCAAAATCCCAAACATAATGATACCAAGCTTGTGAAGCGGAAGCATCGTCAACATCCGAAAACACGACCAATCGTTTATTCACATTAATCATTTCTTGCAATGTGGGCCAAGCAGCACCATTTACATGGGTGTAAACATACAGCATCAATCCTGCATTTATTAACTCAGATTCAATGTCATCTGCCGAAACATTGCATTCTAAAATGAGCGTAACAATTTCGTTCGAATTAACATCTAAAAAGCTTTTAATCTCATCAAGGTCAGAAGATAATGCCTGTGTTCCTAAAAGTGCACTGCCGTGGTATTGCGTTGGAGTTCCAAAAAGATCATAAACATCCAACATAAAAGCCCTTACTCCTTGGTTTAACTGATCTGCAATACCCAAATGCTGATTAGGAAGTGAGAAGCCTTCGGAATCTGTGTTATAAGCATTGTGCGTTGTTAAATAAGAAACCTCACTGTATTTCTTTCCGCAATTATCCATACTTCCATTACACTGAGAGTAAACAGTTGTATTTACTAGAAACAGTAAAAAAGAAGAACTGAAGAAAAAAATATATTTCATAACATCAAGGTTCTATTTAAGTACTTAATAGTGCAACAAAACACTGAGGTCAAGAGGAAATTGAAATAGTCGAAATTAGCTGAAAAACACTATTTAAAACAGTCTGACATCTAAAAAAAAATGGCTCGAACTAAATTAATCCGAGCCAAATTCTGCAATTCACTATTTACTTGAACTGATAATACTTTCGCGATGTTCCGTCTTTATATTGTACTATCACAATACCATTGTAGTTTTCATCGACCTTTTGTCCTAAAAGGTTCGTTTTACCAATAATTTCTTTAAACGAATAATCATTTCTATTATCAATACTAATAGTATTTGAATAAACAAACTTCCCGTCAAAATCAGTTTGTTTTAAACGGTAATAATTAATTCTTTCGAGAATATTGTAATCGGTTAAACTATAATTTATTATTTGCGTAGAAGGAGAAGAACCTTCTTGGGTTCCAACCCAATCAAAGTCTAAGCCGTTGTACGATTTTTCTATTGTGAAAAAAGCGTTATTTATTTCACTTGCAGTGGTCCAGTTCAATATGTTTTTATTCTCCTTTTTCTCTCCAGAAAAAGAAACTAATGTTATCGGTAAAACATTTGTAGCTGAAGTACTCCCTATCGTAAACGGGCTGTAATCTGTTACCCATGTATCAGAAACAATTGCCCCAGATGTGTTATTCCCTATAGGTGTGGATGCAACCATATCCCAATCCGTTGATCCGTCATAATGAGCAATTCGCAAATCAGCATACTCTAAAACTGCGTTTTGAGATACCCATGGAATCATCACTTTACCAGAAAGACCTGCCCCGTTGTCTAAATCCCAATATTCATAGGCACTAACATGATCTAAATCAGGCGTTTCCATGACTGAATTTGGATGAACCGTATTGAAGTATTGAGCTGTCCAAACATTAGAGGTTACAGCAGAAGGCATTACAGAAATTGCCTTGTAATAAGTTCCATCGCCTAGAGGGAAGGTGAATGATGCAGTTGATTCAGTGGTTTTGACCACCGTTCCAATAACATGAGACACATCACTACCGCCCGTTGCTGAACCATTAGGAGCAAATGTTAAATCGATGGAACTCGCATCTATATAACCTGTGTTTAAGGTTAAAACTCTATCTATATCCACAGCAGATCCTAATATAACATTACCTGAAGGTTTATTGATTGTTACATCGTAGAAATCATAATCAGTACCAGGAGCAGCATTATCGGAAATTTCGATAACATCTATTGCCATATCAGATTGATAGCCAGAACCTCTTTCCCCATGAAACCTAATTTGAAGACTTGGAGCGCCACCATAAGAAGATAAATCAACAACTTCTTGAGTCCAAGCCGCTCCATTTGAACCATGCTGTTGCCCAGATACAGAAAAAATTGAAGACCAACCGCCACCAGTATTTACCTCTAGATAGAGTGTCCCCATAGCCGAACCATACATGTGGTAATAAAATGAAATTTGTGGAGAAGCATATGTTGTAAGATCAAAGGTCTGCGACAGGTAGTCATCGTTACCTGTTGATGCACCAGTTGCCTCAGTGTAATAATACCAGGTAGTCCCATTTGCTCCGGTACTAGGTCCAGTTCCACTAGATGGTGTACCACTAGCATCTCTATTCCAATCGAAAGCACTCGAATTATCCGCAACCCAACTACCAGAACCAGACTCAAATCCTTCACTAACTGTTGCTCCTGCAGATACCGCAGAACTACCAGCATGGGTAATAGTTTGATCTGCTGTACCATCGAAAGTTAACGATGCTGCAGCATCCCCTAAATCCAAACCATTTTGAGCACCAACTGTTAGGTTACCTCCAACACTTAACTGATTAGCACCCATGTCTAATTTACAATAAGACGTTGCAGCAGTTGTCAAATCTCCATTTACACCAAGATTACCTAAGGCAGTTTTTATACCTGTGGAAGAAATACTTAAACCAAAATAAGTATCCGCTAAAACATTTTGCTGAATCGCATCATAAGTAACCGTTCCTTGGGTTTCATCCAAGGTACCAAAAGAAGTTACTGTTGAACTTACAACAAGATTCGCATTATCATCCGTCATATCAATAGTACCAGCTGTTCCATCAAAATTTGCATCTGCATTAACCGTTGCGTTCCCAATAATCAAAGTACCATCATTATCTATAGCACCCGAAACAGTTAAAGAGCTAGAAGAAACTGTAAGACTCGATGCCCAAAGATTACGCAACTCTTCTAAAGTTATAATACTTGATATATCTGGTTGATTGACAACATCCGGAACGATAACTAAACTAGTATAAACCGGAGAAACCTCTCCATTCCAATTGGACTTATCTTCCCAAGCAGTACTCGTTGCACCTGTCCACATATACGGAAACCTTATATTTATCGCATAATCTTCAACCTCTCCGTCTATTCCGGTAGCACAAGATGTTGATGCAGATGTTCCATATCTAGATAAAACTCTCATCTTAACATTACCTTCTGTAGCATCTGAGGGAACCAGAATATTTATAGGGCAGCCTGAAGTTGATCCATTAGATTGATTAGTGACAGTTCCTAAATCATATTCCTCACCTGCATCTTCAAAAGAACCATTTGCATCCCAATCAAACCAAACTTTTTGATAATTTGTATAATTCCCTCCTGTATTAACAAAAACATCCAAAGCATAAGTGGAATCTCGATAAACTGTTTGTTGCAAAGTAGAAGAATAATCTGTATACTGGTCTGTATAGGCTGTACCAGTGTTTATCATTGAACCAAATGTTACACCCGAAATTCCTGAGAGAGTTCCACCTCCAGCATCGCAATACGTAACAAAAGTAACCGCTGCGGAAGTCGACTGAATAGAACCACAAGATACAACACACCTGTAATAAACAGTAGCTGCAGTCGCATCCAAACTAGGGATAATTGTTAAAGAATCTGCTGCTGGATAGGCATAAGTGACATTTGCCGGCACACCATCAGTAACATTACCCCAAGTTGCATTATTACCACTATATTGCCATTGGAACCCTGATGCACTTGCTGATTGACATCTTAAACCACCTTGGTTACCCGTAAGTATATCTAAAGTTGCTGTAGGATTAACATCAATAGTAGCATTTGAGTTAAATGTAAATGTAACAGCATTCTGGTCATTACCAGCAGGATTCCATACCCGCACAAATCCTGTGTTACCAAGACCTACAGTCGCGGTAATCTGAGTTTCACTATCAACGGTGAAAGAACTCACATTAACTCCACCTATTGTAACAGCTGTAGTTCCACCAAATCCCGTACCGGTAATCACAATAACAGTTTCACTCGAACAGCCACTTGTGGGAGTAAAAGATGTAACTATAGGAGGGAAAGCAGTACATGAAAAAGTGCCACCAGAAGTCCATTCAGAATAAGTACTTGCCCCACAGTCTGACCTTACATAAAAGTAATATGTCACACCAGGTGTTAACCCAGTAAGGTCGTCGGTAACCACACCAGCGGCAACAGAACCAGATGGAGTCGTAGCACCATTTGGAGCTGTAGCTGAGGATGTATAATAGTAATCATAACCATCAGATGCCGGGGGCACAGCCTCTGTCCATGAAAGTGTTGCAGTGGTTTCAGTTACCGAAGAAGCGACTGGACTCGTAGGTGCTGCACACGGACTGGTAAATGTACCCGTAATATTTACATTATCAAAAGCGAAGCCATCATCTATAACCGATCCATCACTACCAAAGTAAACACGAAACTGAACATCTGGATTCCCTTCTAAAGCAGCGGGAATAGGTATAGTGGCTGTCTTCCATGAACTATTATCCCCACTCCATCCATCTGGATCAGATGTGATTGGAGGATTATCTGTTTTAAACCTATCAAAAATGCCATCAACGGTTGATGACACATTAAACCAATTAGTTCCAGCCCCTTGAGACCCAAGTAATGTCATACTTGAAGAAAAAGCATCTGTAGAATAATAAATATTGGCACCATCATAATTTTGTTCAGTATTATACCTAACATCAATACTAAAAGTCATCGCAGACATATTCGTAAAATCTATAGGACCGGAAGAAACATATGCACCATCATTACTACCATAATTATTAAAGGGGGTATGGTACCAAACAGTAGTGCTATTACCTTGCGAACTAAAAGGCGAAGGAGAAGCTGCTCTTGTAAAAACCATACCACCAACAGACCCATTAGGAACCCAGCCCTCCTCTGAAGCTTCAAAATCATGATTGATTACTACCGTCCCCGGCTGCGCAAAAATGCTCGATGAGAATAATACGAGTAAAGAAAATATAATTAATAATCTAAAATTTTTCATAATGGCGTTGATTTACTAACAAACTATAACGTACATAACAAAGCTAAGCATTTTTTTTCATAAAAAGAAAAAAATAAAGACTTAGATATTGCCTCTTTTTATTAATTATTAATAAGACGAGAATAAACCACAAAAGTTGCTTGAATATTTAAATTATTTTTTGAAAGATGTAAACATATATCTCATCTATTGCTTTAAATACAACAAACAAAAGGAGTATTTTTCTAGCAATCTTTCTAAAAACAAAAAACACTAACTACTTTTATATCTTCGAGAGGTAAATTCCATCAAAAATAAAGACGAAATAGCTGTTTACTTAATCAAAGTAGCCTTCTTTATATTTGCTAAAACTCTAGGTTAATCGAACTCTGAAGAAGTTCTATTTTAATTTAAATAGTTAATTAATACCTCTTCTAAACAATCAACAACCAATTTTGCATTTTCTTTAGAAAAACACAAAGGAGGTTTAGACTTAAGAACGTTATCGAATGGGCCATCTGTACTTATAAGAATATTTGCCTTTCTAAATTGGTTTTTTATGTGTTGCGCCAAAGCCGTATCCGGTTCACTGGTACCTTCTTTTACTATTTCAACTCCAATAAACAATCCCGAACCCCTTACATCGCCAATTACATTAAATCGACTTTTTAAACCTTCTAAAAGCGATTGGTAATAATCGCCAACTTCTTTTGCGTTTTCTTGAAGCTTTTCCTCTTCAATAACTTCCAAAACAGCTTTACCAATTGCACAAGAAACGGGATTTCCTCCAAACGAGCTGAAAAACTCAACGCCTTGCCCAAAGGATTCTGTAATTTCATCAGTCACAACAACGGCAGCCATCGGATGACCATTCCCCATAGGCTTGCCCAAAATAACAATATCAGGCACAACATCATATGACTCAAAACCCCAGAAAAAATCTCCTAAACGGCCAAATCCTGTTTGAACCTCGTCACTTATACAAACTCCTCCTTGTTCTCTTATTGCTGGGTATAACGCTCTCAGATAACCTTCAGCTAAAGGCACCTGCCCTCCACAACCAACTATTGGTTCTGTTATAAATGCTCCTATTTTATTCCCAAATTCTTTCATTTGAGCAATCGCATCTTCCGCATATTTTAACCCAGAATCTGGATTTTCACTTCCATAAATACCTCTATATGTATCGGGAATTGGAACTTTCAAAACATGATTTTGCTTCCCAGCACCTTTTTCGTTGCTAAATTTATAATCGGAGATTTCCATTCCAATTTGGGTATTTCCATGATAACCATGCTCCATAACCATGATGCTTTTTCTTTTTGTATGCGCATACGCCATTCTATAAGCTAAATCAGTTGCTGCACTACCAGAATTAACAAAAAACACCTTATTGAGTGATTTTGGAAACTTAGACAACAAATGTTCTGCATAGCTTGATAACTCCGGGTATAAATACCTAGTATTTGTATTTAACGCCGCCATCTGATTCTGCCCTGCAGCAACCACCTTGGGGTGACAATGCCCTACATTCGGAATATTATTATACGCATCCAAAATTGAATTTCCAGAACTATCATACATATATTGAAAAGCAGCTTTTTCCATTACAATTGGATCTTTGTAACTGACAGATAAAAGCGGACTTAAAACTTGTAATCTTTTTTGTAATTCCACATCTGCAGAGAGCTCTTTTCTCTTTGGAAATTCGCAAACTTTACGCAGCATTTTCTCCATAGCAATTGGACCAATACGTAATAAGTACTTCAATAATTTCCATGAATGTTTTTCACTATTTAACGCATGCGCATTATCAGGGTCTTTTTTTCTAGAATGTGCCGACCTGCAAACACTTACCGCAAGTCTAGCAGCCATAACATAATACAATATTTCAACTTCTTTTTCTTCAACCGGAATTATGGCATTATACCCTTTTAACGCAGAAGCTATCCATTCCAAAGGCTCTTCTTTATCGTAACAACTATAAACCAATGCTATTCCCAATTCATAAACCAAAGGTGCATAAGTAAGGTCTCCAAAATCTATAGCTCCTACTACTCGATTGTTCTTTACCAAAACGTTTCCTTCATTATAATCACCATGAATAATTTGACGGCGAAACGTAGAAATACGAGGTAAAACTTGTACTTCAAACTGCTGAAAGAAATATTCAACAATACTTCTCTCATGTGCATTGGGGATGTCTTTAATGTACTCTACGCTAAAATGATAGTATTGTAAATCCCATTCGCATTCGCGAGATTGAAGTATATAACTTGTTGATTGTTGAAGTTGTAAATTCAATTCTGCCAAAAAACCACCAAAAGACGATAATAACGCTTGTGAATGGCTAACTTCAGCTAGAAACTTTTCATCAATAAAGGCCAACATCCTGCAAATATGTTGTTCACCATCGATCTCAACTACCTTCAAGTAAGATCCACCCGAAAACTTTTCAGGAGTAGGAAACAAACATTTTTCGTTGCATTCCAAACTTAAAAGAACCTCGTTTTCTGCTTCAAGATGCGCGAGTAAATCGGCGCTAAACACATATGTTTTAAATATATATTTATTGGAATCACCTATTACGATATAATTTGCATTGTCGTAACCTCCAATTTTTTTTATCTCGATAGATTTAAAATTGAATTCAGATTGCAGTAAGTCTTGTAAAACAGTCATAATTACACTTCGCTAATCAAAAAATAAAACAACAAATTAACCCTTAATTTTCTTTAAGAAATTTCAATAATAAGCGCTGGAAATGGTGAACTCCCTTCTCTTTTGTTGGAGAAAAACGACCTGATTTATAAAATCTTGACTTCAGCCCTTTATGAACACCTTCTACAACATACTCATCTTCTCTTTCAACTTTATCTAGTAGGGCTCCAGCTCCTACAGAAAGCTTTGATTCATCATACACATAGGAAACAAAAGAAACTCTCGTCCTATTTATTGAAACAGGCTTTACTATATTTATTGATAATCCCCAGGGATAAAAATTAAACATCATGTTGGGAAAAAGCCAATAATAGTAAGCACCAACTTGTTTTCCAAAATCTGGGTGATTCTCAGGTAAATCAAATACTTCTTCTCCTCCAGATGAATACCCTATTTGTAAATTACAATAATCATACAGTATCGTTTCATAGCTACCATAATCGAGTGCATCATTTAAATCCGGGTGCACAAAAGGAATATGAAACCCTTCTAAATAGTTATCGCAGTACAATGCCCAATTACAATTAATCAAATAATCTTTTGAAATTGTTTCATCCAGCTTAAAATCTTCCAGCGGTAAAAACCCTATTCGCTCTTGCAGCACATTTGTCACTTTTTCAAAGTCAAATGCTTTATCTAAACTCGAAAATAGATGCCCCTTGAACAAGGAAGATGAAAATAAATGCAAATCATCACATGGACGAGGAAAGTTTTTCGCTTCACTAAATTCAGGCATCATTTTGAAAGTTCCGTCCAGGTTGTATCTTCTTCCATGATACATGCAAGCTAACTGCTTTTGCCTACCTGCATGTTCAACAACTATATTAGCACGATGTGTACAAACGTTACTCAATGTTATAATTTCATCCTTAGCATTTTTAACAAGAACAATTGGTTCATCTAAATACCCATCGAATAAGGTCAGTGGAAAAACAGACTCAGAAAAAGGTAATAAGTCTTTTTCCATACCCAACCAGTGCCAAGAGCGAATAAAGACACGTTCTCGAATTAGGTCGAAAACCTCTTGACTTTGGTAAAATGTTGCTGGTAAAGTTTCCGCATCTTCAATATTTGCATTTATTTCTAAATCGTTAATCATCGCTACTATTATTTATATAAATATAAAAAGGAATTCCAATCATTAATAGAATAAAACCATAAAAAACTACTTCTTGGCCACAACCGATTATTACCCAAATAGAAAACATAAACGCTAATAATGCCACAAGAACATTGGCTTTGTTTTTTAAACTTTTCTTGTCCTTATTAACCATAATCCAAAATGTAGCTATAGAAAAAAGGTAAGGGGTAAGAACCGATAATGTAGAGAGTTTCATCATAAAAGAAAAGGCATCAACCAATGATTTACTATAATTAAACATCATTAATGCAGAAGCCAATATACTTGAGATTATTATTCCAATTACCGGAGAATCATTTTTGTTAACCTTTCCAAATATTTTTGGAAATAGATGGTCTTTTGCTGCGCTGTAAGGAATTCTTCCTTGTATCAATATCCAACCATTTAATGCTCCTAACGAAGCGATAACAGCGCCCCATGCAAATATCATCTTCCCTACTCCTCCCCATAATTCATTGGCTGTATCAGCAAATGGCGCACTCGAATTCTTTAGCACGTCTGGTGGAATTACACTTGAAACAACAAGAAAACTAAAAATGTAAACGGCTGCTGTAAAAATAGTTCCGTAAATAGTTGCTTTTTTTATGATTTGCTCTGCATTTGCAATTCCTTTTGAAGGAATTGTAGCACTTTCCATTCCTAGAAATGCGAAAAAAGTTAAAGTTGTTGCTGCAGTTATACTTTCAAAACTAACAGAAGTTTCTGCTGCCCAAATTTCTAAATTCGATAGTTCAACATAAAAAATCCCAACTATTGCTAAAAAAATCAATGGAGCTACTTTTAGAACAGTAGTTAAAAGCTGTACAATCCCAATCGTTTTTATTTGCTTGGTATTTATCCATGTAAAAAACCAAACAAAAGCTAAACCCGTAATAATAGAGTTGAGAGCACTAGCGCCAACAATTGGGAATATTACACTCAGGTAACTTACCAAAGCAACAGCTATAGCAGCGTTTGTCGACCAAATTGAAATCCAATATCCCCAAGCAACTAAATATCCTGGAAATCTCCCCAATCCGAATACGGTGAAAGCATATGGGCCGCCTTCTGAATTTTTTAAATGCTTACTTAAATATCCGAAAATGATTGAAAGTAAAATTGCTCCAAATGCAGAAAAGAGCCAACCAAAAACACTGTTCAATCCATAATAAGCTAATGCAACTGGAAGTAAGAAAACACCCGAACCAATCATGTTTCCTACTACTAAAGAAGTGGTGGGCCAAAAGCCAATTTTATCTGGTGCTTTCATTTTTTCAAATATTGAAAAATATATTTACTAATGCACTAATTAATAATAGAATAAATAGAAAGGTTTTTAACGAAGCGCTTTTTTTACAAGATGATCATAATGTGTTTTACAGGAACATAGTAGTGATTTGTATCGATCTGGAAAGCTTTCTGTTTTGGGTTTATACTCCATAAAACCAATTGAATCATGGATATTATCGTACCAATACTTTGCCCAAACACCATCTTCAATTCTGGATCCTTTTTCCCACTTTAACATGTTTTCGTCAAAATTAACTCCTATCAATTCGCAACACTGCTGTAATACTCCTTTAGTATTTTGTAATATTAGTTTTGAATCCAAAACGATGTACGGGATATTATTTTCTTCAAAATAGTTCTGGAGCTCCGTATGATCTGCATATCCAATATCATTAATCGTTGGGTTTTCAATCACTTTAACAAATGAAGGAATCATTTCTTTTGGGTCGCGTGTTAAAATAACGTTTACCACATCTTTCATAAATGATCGATCCAAATCTAAAAGGTGGTGCGTCATATTTTTAAAGAAAACTAGGGGTTTATCGTGATACCCCATCATCCAGTCAATCACTTTTTCTCCATCATTTTCTTGAGATGCAATTACCTCCGATGCCCCTGGATGGTAATCTTTAGCATTGGTATTACATAAATAAGAAGCATACAAGGGCTCATCTACAACAACAATATCATCCCTTTGTGCAAATGAATACATCAAAGTTGTAGAAATATTTCTAGGACCAGACCAAAGACATATTCTCGTTATTCCATCTTTAGATTTCATGAACTCAGAATTTCTTCATGGATTAATTCATTGTATAATTCTCGAAGTTGTTTTGTGAATTCTCCGTTCTTTCCTTCACCAATTATTCTTCCGTCAATTTTGGTAACTGGCGTTAAACCTCCAAAAGTTCCTGTCACAAATGCTTCATCTGCTCCGTAAACATCATATAATGAGAAATCCTTTTGACGGCATACAATTCCATTCTTTTCGCAAGCTTCAATTACCTTAGCTCTTGTTATTCCATTCATACAATATTGGCCTGTAGATGTCCAAACTTCTTTTCCTCTTGTGATAAAAAAGTTAGTAGCATTACAAGTTGCAACAAACCCATTTGCATCCAGCATTAATGCTTCGTCCGCACCAGCCTCTATTGCTTGTATCAATGCTTGAACTTCGTGCAATTTACTGTGACAGTTTAACCTTGGATCTAAATAATCAGGCGAACCTCTTCTAATGGTTGATGTATGCAAAATAATTCCAGTGTCCAGACTAACTTGAGCGGCTTTTTTATGCTCCGCTATTATTACAACATTGGGCCCTGATATTGTTAAACGTGGGTCCTGAGATGGTGTTTTTTTTATACCACGAGTAACCATCGTTCTTACATGAACATTGTCGTGCATGTCGTTTGCTTTAATAGTTTTCCAAATATTATCGGTTAACTCCTCTTTTGAAAATGGTAACGTCATCCCCACTGATGCAGCTGCTTCCCACATTCTTTTTAGGTGTAAATCCAAAAAAACTAATTTGTCATTATGTAACCTCAAAGCTTCCCAAACTCCATCTCCAACTAAATAGCCACTATCAAAAACTGAAATCTTAGCATCATTCCGATGCAATAATTCTCCGTTAACAAATATCTTTACATCCTTGTTACGCTCGTCTGTTTCAGCGTTGTGAGTACCATGTACCATAATTCATTTAATTTTAATCGAAGTTATACTATTTGGAAGTTTTTGCAAAAAATAAAACAACCAACATTGCTAAAGCACCAAAAACAGCAAAGCCAATAACTAAAGGCACCACCGTTCCATTATATGATAGTCCAATATACACTCCAAACGGTACAGAAATAAATGTAGATACCGAACCTACAATTGCGGCTCCCATGCCAGCTATATGGCCTAACGGCTCCATTGCTAATGAATTTAAATTACCAAAGAGTATTCCTGTGCAAAAAACGGTAGCACATAAATAAGACATAAATAACGCGAGTGATGGAGAAGGTATAAACCCGAATATTACTCCTAAGAAAATCAAAGAAAACAAGCAAACACCAACTGAAGCCCATTTAACCATTTTTTTCATACCATGTTTAACAACCATCTGTCCATTAATAAATGAAGCAGTCCCTACAGACAATGCAATCATTGCAAAGAACATTGGAAACTTCTCCCCCAATCCATATTGTATTTGAAAAATTTGCTGGGAAGAGTTCAAGAACCCTACAAAAGCACTAGAAATAAACCCTGCTGCTATTGTATATCCAATTGATGCTCGAGTTGTAAAGACTTCTTTTGCTGCTAAAAGCATTTTCCTCAATTCGAACTTTATTCGATTCTCCTTTTTCAAAGTCTCTCGTTGTCTGGTAGAAAACCAAACAAACAGAATCAACCCTAAGCCAAGTATCGTCCAAAATATAAAGCTCCAATGCGCTATCCAAAGTATTCCTTGCCCCATAAATGGTGCTATGGTAGGCACAATGATAAACGTAGCCATAACAAACGACATTACCTGGGCCATTTGGTCCCCTTTAAAGCGATCTCTAATAATAGCAACGCTAATAGTCCGCGTACCAGATAATCCAAATCCTTGAAGCGCTCTACCTATTAACATTATAAATAGGTTATCTGAAAAAATAGAGATTAAACAACCTGCAAAAAAGAAAACCAGACCTATGTACACAGCTTTTTTGCGTCCAATTGCATCCGATAATGGGCCATAAAACAATTGTCCTATTGCCAAACCAAGAAACAATATTGATATAATCAACTGATTATCGTTGGGCTCAGTTACTCCCAAGTCATTTCCTATTTGAGACAATGCAGGAAGCATCGCATCTATCGAAAGCGCAGTAAGAGACATCATCATTGCCATTAAAGCAACGAATTCTCTAAATTTCATTATTGGTTTTTGCTGAGCTTGCATTTCGCAGGCGAAGCTAAGGTTTAAATAAATACGGAATTTTTATTTCTCTTTTATTCTTGATTGTTTTCGTTCCCGTAACGTGAAGATTGTCCACATGCCTAACTGACTTCGCTCATGACCTTCATCTTTATCCAAATGTCGCTAAATTGAAAAAACTCAGTCCGTTCAAACAGCTTTCAATTCTTACGCTCCTTGCTTGGGAAAAATTGGCAATGAACTTTAGTCGTAAGTTCCACAACTATTCAAGTGGAATATATAAACGAGTTGATATATTTGTAACCTAAAATTAATTTCTTATGCTATCAGTTCGACAGACCACAATATTCTTAACCGCATTGGTATTTCTGTTTTCAATGCATGTTTCTGCACAAAAGAAAAAGAAGAAAAACAAAAAGAAAGGGGAAACCGAAATAGTGGTGCCTGTTTTTGAAAATGGAGAAGCGCAAGTTGTACCAGGATTTAGTGGTTTTGATAATTGGATTCGACACGATTTGTTTGTAGAAACAACTTTCGATACAGATGGGGATGGTAAACTAGATCGAATGCACGTAGCTGTTACAAGACCTAAACAGACGGATACTGACAGTTTAAAACTACCGATTATTTATGTTTCTAGCCCTTATTTTTCGGGAATAGCAGAAGATGTAGAAGGTGGCATGTGGAATGTAGAACATGAATTAGGGGAAACCGCTAAAGAACGTGTTCATGCAGAAGTTACTAGGCGCGGTGAACGACCTATCATTTCAAATTCACATCTACTGAAATGGGTTCCAAGAGGATATATTGTGGTTCATTCTTGTTCTCCTGGCACAGGTCTTTCTCAAGGAGCACCTACCGTTGGTGGAGACAACGAAACTTTGGCTCCAAAGGCAGTAATCGATTGGCTTTGCGGCAGAGTAAAAGGATATAAAGAATTAACTGGAACCGATGAAGTAACGGCTTATTGGTCAAGTGGTAAAGTTGGAATGACAGGAACATCTTATAATGGGACTCTTCCATTAGCGGCGGCAACGACAGGTGTTGAAGGATTAGAAGCAATCATCCCAATTGCACCCAATACTTCCTATTATCATTACTACCGATCGAATGGCTTAGTTCGTTCCCCTGGAGGTTATCTAGGTGAAGACGTTGATGTATTGTATGACTTTATTCACAGTGGAGAAGAGTCTAATAGAGCTTACAACAATAAAACTGTAAGAGATACAGAAATGAAAAACGGAATGGATCGAGAAACAGGAGATTACAATGACTTTTGGGCAGGTAGAGATTACCTCAACGATATGGCACCTATGAAAGCTGCCTTATTAATGTCGCATGGTTTTAATGACTGGAATGTAATGCCTGAACATAGTTATAGAATTTATGCGAAAGCAAAAGAAATGGGACTTCCAACACAAATTTATTATCACCAGTTTGGACATGGTGGACCACCTCCTATGAAGATGATGAACAGATGGTTTACGCATTACTTACATGGTATTGAAAATGGTGTAGAAAATGACCCAAAATCTTGGATTGTACGCGAAGGAGATAAGATGGACTCCCCTACTTCATATGCTGATTACCCAAACCCAGCAGCAGAAAATGCAACTCTTTTTTTACATGGAAATGGTACGACAGTTGGTTCATTAAATCAAGTAGCTGCTGCCAAAGAAGGATCTCAAACATTGATAGATAATCATACGCTTATTGGTAAAGATTTAGCGAAAGCTGACTCTTCAATAAATCGATTATTGTTTGCTACGCCAACGCTTACACAAGATGTTCATTTATCTGGATTATCAACTATTCAAATAAAAATTGCTAGTAGTAAAGCCGCAGCTAATTTATCAGTTTGGTTGGTATCACTGCCTTGGAATGACGATAGTAAAGCCAAAACATATGACAATATCATTACAAGAGGTTGGGCCGACCCACAAAATAGTAAATCGCTTACTGAAAGCTCACCGCTAACTCCTGGTGAGTTTGTTGAATTGACTTTCGACTTACAACCAGATGATCATGTTGTAAAAGCAGGACAACAAATTGGATTAATGATTTTCTCAAGTGACCAAGAGTTTACGCTTTGGCCAGCACCAGGAACAGAATTAACAATCGATTTAGACAACACTAACATTACTCTTCCGGTAGTGGGAGGAGCTACAGCATTACAAACTGCGTTGGGTAAATAAGGTAATTTTAAGCAGGAACAGCTCTTATGAATAACAACTGTTTTATACCTTTTAAATCCACGGTTGACCAATCGCTTGTTCCAGGTAAGTTGAATGATCGGATTCATGGGGAGTTTTATCCTGCTTGAGATGAAGGTACCCTCTTGCCTTCCCGCTAGCTATCGTGGAGGCATTTCATTTTTTGTCTTAACACAAAAAACGAAACAAAAAAAGTCAAGGCTGCAAATTAATTGCTCAATATCTATAATTCTTTCAAGCTAGCTCAACCAAACTCGCAAACGCTGTAAACCGATTTTTCAAATCGACAGCTGAGCTCAGACAAGGTTTCGCTTAACGCTTGATTCGAATTGATATTTTACACAATTCATTTGAGGCCGAATTAAAACGATTTATTTTCGGCTTGCTTAGAAATTAAGCTACCGTAATTCTGACTTTCTTTTTCTTTAATCGTGTGTTATTAACCTTAGGTAAAAGATCGTCAACAGTATTCGATTTAACAGAAACAAAAGCACAATCATTTTTCAACTCAATTACACCTAGCTCTCCTTTGGAAAGGTTTCCTTGTTTAAAAAATAACCCAGCGATATCGCCTTTTGAAATCTTATCTTTTCTACCTCCAGAAATAAACAACGTACTCCATTCAGCTCTTTCGTGAAGTGGTTTTTTCGTTAATTGTTCTACGGGCAGATCACCTATGAAATCCGGTAAATTTTCTTGTTCACAGTGCAATACATATGCAGTACCATTGCTATTCATACGCGCTGTTCTACCATTACGATGTGTAAACTCTTCGCTCTTATTGGGTAGGTGATAATGAATAATAAAATTAATTTCTGGAACGTCAATGCCCCGTGCAGCTAAATCTGTGGCCAGTAATATTTGGTGTGTACCGTTTCTAAATTTAATCAATGCCCGTTCTCGTTCTCCTTGTTCCATTCCTCCATAAAATGTTCCATGAGACACATTGTGTTCTGATAAATATTCGCTTACGCGTTGGATGGAATCTTTAAAATTGCAAAAGATGATTCCGTTTTGATTTTCAAGATGAGCTATCAATTCTAAAAGTGTATCTAGCTTATCTTTTGATGGAGCTATCACCATCTTTACCGCTAATTGAGAAATTTCCTCATCTAAATAATCCACAGTAACTGGATTAGTTAATTCTACAAAACGCGGAATTGCAACTCCTTGTGTTGCTGAAGTCAATATCTTTTTATTTACTCTCGGTAATAGCTCTAAGATTTCTCTCATTTCATTTTCAAATCCTACTTCTAGCGATTTGTCAAATTCATCTAATACCAATGTTTTTATATCTGCAGTCTCAAACGCCTCTCTTCTTAAATGGTCTGCTACTCTACCGGGCGTACCAACCAAAACAGCAGGTCGGTGTTTTATGTCTATCCTATCTTTAGAACCGGAGCGACCTCCGTAAACAGCGTTTACTTTGAAACCTGTTCCCATTTCTCGAAATACTTGCTCAATTTGAATCGCCAATTCTCTGGAAGGAACGATTATTACGTTTTGAATTTCATTACAATTACTGTCTAATTCTTTAATTAAAGGCAATAGAAAAGCCAAGGTTTTACCTGTTCCTGTTGGAGAAAGCAATATTATGTTATCCATAGATTCTATGGCAACCTTCGCTTCTAATTGCATTGGGTTTAATTTCTCTATTCCCAATTTAGAGAGTATTGCTTGTTGACTTTTTATTCCTTTAGACATGGCGCAAAGGTAGTTTCTTAAAATGGATAATATTACGGATCTTATCCTTTTGCTAAATGGAACCCATTCTTGCTGTGAATAATCTCCTCGCTACATAATAATAAAGAAGGAAAAGATTACTCTTTTATCCTTAATTTTTGATTTAACACCTTAAGTATCTCTCCCGTTGCAACAACTTGAGAACCTTCTCTTAAAACAAATTCAGCACCTTCAGAAAGAGCTCCAACATATGGATCTTTCCATATAATTCGCATTTCAGATTGGATTGCATCTCCCGGTTTAACCCTATCTTTTCCAATGAATTTTTGATCTGCGGAAGTTAAATCCAACCCATCTTTCAATTTAAAAAGTGGCCGATATATTTCATCCGTTATTTCACTTCTCCCACCCTCTTCCGTAGTAAGGAAATAAAGTTTTCCGATAAAATCTGTATCTGCACTGTATATATTATCTGCTGTTTTAAACTTAATATCACTCATACTTTGCAAATATAATAAAAGACTTCCTCCTTTTTCCTACCTTGAGCACGATGAATTTGGAAGAGGAAAAAATAGAGACATTTTGGCAATGGTTTGTACAAAATGACCCACGTATAAAAAAATGCATTGAGGATTCAAATGCCCCTGACAGGGAGTATATTATCGAAAACTTAAATAATCACATTCTCAATATTGCAACCTTAACTTGGGACATTGGATTGGATGCTAACGATGAATGGTTTTTTATGATTTCTCCAAATGGTGTTGAAGAGTTACTTCCTATTTGTGAAAGAATTATGGAAGAAGCTCCTTTGTTTCTAGATTGGAAGTATTATGCGAGCAAACCTGCTTTGGACTGGGACAGAACTTTTAACCTGTATGATCAGGAAATGGAAGTTATTGATATTGATGCTTCGAATTGGAATTACATTCTATTTTATAACGACGATGAAGAACTTGAGATTATTCTTGAGGCTTCAAACTTGGAAGGGATAGATGAAGACACTATGAATTCTGCTGCGACGGTGTTTTTGAACAACGAGATTGGCGAAAAAGAGATTATTGAATTGGTTAAAGAATATACCATTGTTACACAATTAGAAGAGGAAGATGTTCAAGATAAATTTTCGGTTTCAGGTTTAAAAGAGCATTTATTTTCAGATGAATAGTTGGCTATTTGCCAGATGAAGTAGGCTATAGAGGTGGTTTTTCGTTAAATAGCTCCTATCGATCAATTTATGAAAACAAAAAAGCCCGCCAAAAAGGAGGGCTTTTTAAATTACGTACCTACAATTTATTTAGTAAACTCCATCAAAGTCTTTTCAATTATTGCAACACATTCCATTAATTGCTCTTTATTCATAACCAATGGTGGTGCAAAACGAATAATATTACCGTGTGTTGGCTTCGCTAGTAAACCATTTTCTTTTAGTGCCATACAAATATCCCAAGCCGTAGAGCTATCTTCTGTATCGTTAATCAAAATGGCATTTAATAACCCTTTTCCACGAACAGCGTTTACCAAATCAGTAGCAGCGATAACTCTATTCATTTCAGCTCTGAACAACTCTCCTAATTCTTGTGCGTTGTTAGCTAAATCTTCATCATTAATAACATCTAATGCTGCAATTGCAACTTTAGCAGCTAAAGGATTACCTCCAAATGTAGAACCGTGCTGCCCTGGTTTAATTACTTTCATAATTGCATCATCTGCCAATACTGCTGATACTGGGTAAACTCCTCCAGAGACTGCTTTACCAAGAATTAAAACATCTGGTTTAACATTTTCGTGATCTACCGCTAACATTTTACCTGTACGTGCTATTCCCGTTTGCACCTCATCTGCAATGAAAAGAACATTTTTTTCTTTACACATTGCTGCACATTTATCTAAATACCCTTCATCTGGAACAAAAACTCCAGCCTCACCTTGAATAGGTTCAACCATAAATCCGGCAACATTGTTGTCTTCTAAAGCTTTAGCTAAAGCATCTGTATCGTTGTAAGGTATTTTAACAAAACCTGCTGTATAAGGGCCAAAGTTTTTACGTGCATCTTCGTCATTTGAAAAAGAGATAACAGTAGTCGTTCTTCCATGGAAATTGTTTTCACAAACAATAATAATCGCTTCATTTTCAGGGATTCCTTTTACTTCATACCCCCACTTTCTCGTTAATTTCAAAGCTGTTTCAACAGCTTCAGCACCTGTATTCATTGGTAATATTTTCTCAAAACCAAAAAGTTCAGTCATGTACTTTTCGTAATCTCCTAACACATTATTAAAAAATGCTCTTGAAGTTAACGTAAGTGTTTCTGCCTGCTCAGTCAGTGCCTTCACTATTTTTGGATGACAATGCCCTTGGTTTACTGCGCTATATGCGCTGAGAAAATCGTAGTATTCCTTCCCGTCAATATCCCAAACAATAACCCCTTCTCCTCTGTCAAGTACCACAGGTAGTGGGTGATAGTTATGTGCTCCGTGACGATTTTCTAGAGCCATAGCCTCTTCTGAATTAGAAGGTCTATTAACAATATTTTCATTCATTTCCATCGGGTAAAGATATCTAAAAGATCAATTAGGTTGAGACTTGGATTAAGCTCCCATACGATCCCTAAGGTCAGAGTCAATAGCTTCTAAGAATCCTTCTGTAGTTAACCAGTGCTCTGAAGTCATATCTTTTTTGTGAATTAGAAGTGCAAGGTCCTTCGTCATGCGGCCGCTTTCAACAACATCTATGCAAACCTGCTCTAGAGTATCTGCGAAGTTTCTGAGATCCTCGTTACCATCAAGCTTTCCTCGGAAGTTTAATCCACGTGTCCAAGCAAATATCGAAGCGATAGGATTTGTCGAAGTTTTATTTCCCTTCTGGTGCTCTCTGTAGTGTCGAGTCACGGTTCCGTGGGCAGCCTCAGCTTCCATAGTTCCGCCATCAGGAGTAACAAGTACAGATGTCATAAGCCCGAGTGAACCGAATCCTTGAGCTACTGTGTCAGACTGAACATCTCCATCGTAGTTCTTACAAGCCCAAATAAATCCACCGCTCCACTTCATTGCAGCAGCGACCATATCGTCAATAAGGCGATGCTCATATGTGATTCCTGCATCAGCAAACTTCTGTGAGTAATCGGCATCGAAGACCTCTTGGAAGATGTCTTTAAAGCGTCCGTCGTAAGCTTTTAAAATTGTGTTCTTCGTAGAGAGGTAAAGTGGCCACTTCTTAGTAAGAGCTTGATTCATACAAGAATGAGCGAAACCATAAATGCTTTCGTCAGTATTGTACATGCTCATTGCAACTCCTCCCGCACCTTCGAAGTTGAATACAGTCCATTCTTGAGTCTCTCCACCATCTTCAGGAGTGAAAGACATCTTTAATGTACCCTTTTCTTTAATAACAGTGTCAGTAGCCTTGTACTGATCACCGAATGCGTGACGTCCGATGCAAATCGGCTCCGTCCAACCAGGAACAAGTCTCGGAACGTTCTTCATAATGATAGGCTCACGGAAAACCGTACCACCTATTATGTTTCTCAGTGTTCCATTGGGAGAGCGCCACATTTGCTTAAGCCCAAATTCCTCAACTCTATCTTCATCAGGCGTTATAGTCGCACACTTAATACCCACGTGATACTTGTTAATTGCATCAGCAGCATCGATTGTGATTTGGTCATTTGTCTCATCACGCTTCTCAATTCCTAAATCATAGTAGAGCAGTTCTATATCTAGGTAAGGTAGAATCAGCTTATCCTTGATGAACTGCCAAATAATGCGCGTCATCTCATCGCCATCTATCTCTACAACTGGATTGTTTACTTTAATCTTTTTCATAAAAGGCAGTCTTTATGCTTCTTCGCATTCGCTGAAGTAGAAACGTCCTTCGATTTGAGCGTTTTCATCAGAATCAGATCCGTGAACAGCGTTGGCAGAAATGCTCTCAGCGAAGTCAGCCCTGATTGTTCCAGGTGCCGCTTCAGCAGGGTTAGTCGCTCCGATTAAATCGCGGAAAGATGCAACAGCATCATCCTTTTCTAAGATCATAGCAACGATAGGGCCTGAAGTCATGTACTCAACGAGCTCTCCATAGAAAGGTCGCTCAGAGTGCACAGAGTAAAAAGCCTCTGCGTGAGCTTTAGAGAGCTGTGTCCATTTCATAGCTTTAATCGAGAAGCCTGCCTCAATCATGCGGTCAATGATTTTTCCTGTGTTGCCAGCTCCGGTAGCGTCCGGTTTGAGCATTGTAAATGTGCGATTTGTCGCCATAAGAGTGTTTTTTAATGGGGTTCAAAAGTACAACGTTCTTTTCAAATATTCTTTGATTTTTATCCTTATATTTATCATTAATAAGAATACCTAAGGATTATCATGCTTAAACTAAGAAGAAAGAAATATGGTAAAGAAGTAGCTGGGGTTTGTTCTGGATTAGCTGAATTCTATCATCTTCCAGTTAGAAATGTTAGATTTGCATTTGCATTTTTAGCTATTGCAGGTTTTGGTGTTGCTGTTTACATCGCTCTTTGGATTCTTTTACCTGAAGACTAACACCTAGCTATACCAAATTGAATCAATTTATCTCTTTAATTAGCCTTATTTTACTTTGTATTTCCCCATTTATTTCTAACGCTCAGAACTACACCTCGTGGAGCGTGGGTAATACATCCTCAGTAGATGTAGATCACGAGATGGGGTTAGTACTTATGGGCGGAGCGGGAGAGATGCCAGAGGCTATGGTTTGGTTTTTAGAAAGAGCCTCAGGAGGAGATATATTAGTTTTAAGAGCTAGTGGTTCAGACGCATATAACGATTATTTATACTCAGAATTGGGGGTGGATGTGAATAGAGTTGAGACAATCCGTTGCAATAATCCTAACTCTGCGACTGAGCCATACATCTTAGATAGAATAGCAGAAGCAGAAGCAGTCTGGTTAGCAGGTGGAAATCAACACGACTACGTTCAGTTTTGGAAAGACACTCCAATTGAAGACGCTCTTCATGCATTAGTTAACGGTAGAGGCGGTGCCATAGGTGGTATTTCGGCTGGACTTGCAGTTCTAGGTTTTGGATATTTCGCAGCATCTAACGGGACGGTTTACTCTGGTTCTGCTTTGAATGATCCATATAACGAGGATATGGATGTACGCTATGGAGATTTTCTAAGATTGCCTTTTATGAACACAGTAATTACAGATTCTCATTATGATGACCCTGACAGAAAGGGACGTCATGTGGCTTTTTTGTCACGATTAGTTACAGACCATGGCATAGCAGCATTAGGAATAGGTTGTAATGAATATACTGCTGTGTGTATTGGTGAAGATGGATTTGCACATTGTTACGGCGAGTATCCACAATATCAGGAACAGGTATATTTTTTGCGACCTACATGTCTCGATGTTCCAGCACCAGATTGCCAACAGGGAATTCCATTAGATTGGGGATTTGAAGGTGGTGCTCTTAATGTATATGTTGTTGATGCAACTGAGCAGGGGAATAGAGGACTAGATTTAAATGATTGGTCTACTGGAATCGGTGGTTATTGGGAGAATTGGTGGGTGGAGGATGGTGAGTTAATGATTTCAGAGATGTCTGAGGAGCCTGAATGTTCGGTGAGTTCAGTGAACTCAGTAATTGATTTATCTGAATCAGAAATGGAGTTTATCGAAATAATAAATTTATCAGGAGGTGACTTCTCGATTCGGTTACCAATTTCTACATCAATAACAATTTCAGATATGTCTGGGAGGATTATTCAGAATCTGGGTGAGATGAGTGCTGGTGAACACTTTGTCAGAGGGTTGAACTCAGCTGGATGCGTTATTGTGAGTGCTAAAAATAGGGCCCTGCAGTCTGTAGTTTATTGTTATTAAACCTAAGTAAAAAACTTATCATCGAAATTTAGTAGGTAGAGTTCTTTTTCAGCCCTTGTAAAAGCAGTGTATAGCCATCTAAGCCAATCCTTATTAAGCATTTCCTCCGTCAGATATCCTTGGTCTAAAATTACCGCTGGCCACTGACCTCCTTGGGCTTTGTGACAGGTTAGACTGTATGCAAACTTGATTTGTAAAGCCCGATAGCACGGGTCGCAAATTACAGCTTTGTGTATCGCTGATTTCGTGCGAAGGTCGGAGTAATCCTTTGCGATGGCGTGGTAAAGCGCTTTGGTTTCGGATTGAGGAAGCGAAGGCCTAGGATCGTGTAATATGCTCAGTAAGATGGTTACTGAGAAGGATGGGTAGTCGGGGAAGTCAGATAAAATCACATCAACTTCAGCAAATTCGTGTCCGTATCTAGTGAAGCGGGATCCGATTCGGGAGACTTCAAGCATGTCACCGTTTGCGATTAATTCTATGGGCAATTCTTCGTGGTCTTTAAGCCAAAAATAATCATTCCTCACTACCATTAACCTATCTCCAGCATTGATGTCGTCCTCTAACCACAAAACCCGAGTACGGATTTGACCATTAAAAAGTACCGCTCTTTTATTCGAACGCGTCACCACAATCACACCATCTTCCCCGTAACGTCCGTGCAGAGTTTCTAAGGTATCCTGCAGTTCGAGACCGGGAAGCCTGACCACGTCTGGACCTACACTAAGATCGATTTTAGGGAAGTTTATTTTCCCTTCAGAATCCGCATTTTCAATATCTAACCTAAGCGCATGAGCATTGGCAAGTATGCTGCTGTCTAACTCTTGCCTCACTACCTCAGTAAGTTCAACAGTGGCGATTGTTAAGCTGTGCATTGAGGCGAGACGCGACTCTTGAAGAGCAGGGCTGGAAGAACAACCAACAGGAGGAAGTTGAGCGTCATCCCCAACAAGAACGAGCCTGCAATCGACCCCAGAAAATACATACTCGAGTAAATCGTCTAAAAGGTTAGTCACAAGTCCGCTAGACTCACCTATCATAGATGCCTCATCGACAATAAAAGTGGTTTTCTTAAATAAATTGGGAGCTATTTTATAGACGTCTGAGCCGTCAGATCGCCTTGCCCCAACATAAATCCGCCTGTGAATTGTTGAAGCGCTAATCCCGCTATAGGATGCCATGACTTTTGCCGCACGCCCTGTGGGAGCGAGTAGTACAGTTGAAACACGAATCTCCCTTAAAGTCCTAACAATAGCTCCAATAGACGTGGTTTTCCCCGTTCCGGCATATCCTTTAATAATTAAAGTACATCGAGGCTTTTCAGAAATCGAGAATTTAGAAAAGACATGGACAAGTCGCTCCTGTCCCTGAGTTGGAGTGTGTGGGAATTGAGATCGAAGTCTTGAGGCAAGCTCTTTTAGAGTGTGTCTTAACATTCACAGGCGAAGTTACAAGCGCTAGGCTTATGTATTGCGCAAAGTATGTTGTAGTTTCGTTGCTCGAAATATAATTTTTATGAATAAGAATAATATAGACTACGGTAAGTACGTAATTTCTGCTTTTTTACTACTCTCAGGTTTAGTTTCAGTGGTGAAATATTTACTAGGCGATGCTCTTGAAAGTCAGCCTTTAGGCATGTTGTTTGCTGGATTAGCTCTGATTTTTGTTGGAGTCATTGCTCTGCCATCTGTGCTCGATAAAATCGATACGAAAGCCTATAAGTGGTTGCTGATTTTTGGAGTTTTAGGATCGTTATGCTTGTCATTATCTGTTGTGATGTCAGTAAATGATGAGATTGTATTTCAAGAAACTAAGGATAAGGTCCAAGCACAAACAATTCAACGTCTAAAAGACATTCGTGAAAGTCAACTTGCTCATAAATCGATATACGGAACTTATGCAGCGGATTTTGATAGCCTTAAGTCTTTCATTAATGCAGTTGTTGTACCAGTAACATATAACATGGGGTCTTTCCACGACACTCTACCTGAAAGAAAAAGCTTTGAGAATGGTTATGTAATTAAGCGTGTTGACTTAGATAGTATTTCTGACATTATCGGAGTTTCACATACACAGCTTTTATCTGATATTCAAGAGGATAACAGTCCTTTTAAAATCAGAGATACCATTTACACAAGTTTTTTCGCAGAGAATTTCACTCAAGAAGTACGTGCTTCTTCAAAACTTCCTCATTTTAAAATGAATGAATTGCCTTTTAACCCTTTAACAGGTGAGCGTTTTATTATGAAAACTGGTATTGTAGAGGTGGGAGGACTTTGGCAGCCCACTTTATTGGTTCAAGATCCTACACCTTTCGGTAGAGTTAAAGTAAAGAAAGATACTCTAAGTTTCGGATCAACTTCCGAAGCTCATACAGATGGAAACTGGCGAAACTGATAAAGTCCTAGAGACGAAAGTTGAACCCTTCGGTTTGTTGCTTCGATGGGACGGGTTCGAGGTTCAATGGGCTTGGATGTCTAAAATAAATGATTTGGTAAATTATTCTTTTGGCTCTAGAGAGGTGAATCAGCCCTCTATGCTCCCTGAGGTAATTAGAGCTTTGAAAAGTAGATCTGGAACTTTAGAAACAGTACTTTATTCACGCAGGTTTTCCCCTGTTACTATGCTGCCGGCGATAGTGTTAGATGGAAGTGATGAATCAGCTTCTATGTGGTTTAATTTTCACAACGCTGTTGCTTTAGAGTCATCGTCATCAGAAAAAAAATCATTGTTGCGCAAGCAGCATTTAGAGTCTGTAGAAGGAGAGCCTGTCTTTCTTGAAAAAACTGATGAAAATTGGGAGTTTGCAGTCATCAATTCTTTTCCACAAGCGAGGGGAATTGTGAATAGAGCTGCGGATATGAAGCTGGCCGTAGCTGATTCCAGGCAGAATGTGGGTAAGTGGGTAATCCGCGTAGATGTGGGAAAGAGGGGAGCGGATTTTGTGGCGGCAAGCGAAGGCAAGGCGGTTTGGTCTGGATACTCAGAAGAAGGAAATGTAGAGGGAATGCTATACGACATTGTGAATGTGATGCACAGGGACGGGAAGGGGCCAGAAGATTTAATCATAAGAATTGCGGGGGCAGGAGCTGTTGAGTTAAAATCTTCTCTGTCGAGGTTTTTTAAAGACATACACTTATTTGGTGATACAGATTTTGAAGGGCTTAAGTCATTAGCCGTATGAGGATTACAGGTGGGGCATGGCGAGGTAGGCAATTGCAACCTATAAGTGGATTTATAGGTAGGCCTACAACTGATTTCGGAAGGGAAGGGTTGTTCAACTTACTTAGTACGAGATTGGATTTAGAGGGGGCTGATGTATTAGATTTATTTGCTGGAACGGGAATGATAGGTATAGGATGTGCGAGTAGGGGAGCTGAGTCAATCACTTTAGTAGAAAAGCAGAATAGATCATGCAATCAGATAAAAGAGCACTTTAAGTTGTTGCGATATGAGAGAGCTGTCGTTGTGACTGGAGATTGCTTTTCATTTATTCAAAAGGCATCCTCGTCTTTTGACTTTGTTTTTGCTGATCCGCCCTTTGATATGAAGGATTTGGAGAAAATACCAGGATTGATAAATAAGTCAGGAATAGTGAAGAAAAATGGCGTTTTCGTTCTCGAGCATGGAGAAAGAAATGTTTTCTCTGAAGAAGAGGGGTTTGTGGAAAGCAGAAAGTTTGGGCATGTTGTGTTTAGTTTCTTTAACTTCGAATCATGAGAAGAGCAGTTTTTCCAGGATCTTTCGATCCAATCACATTGGGACATGAAAACATCATCCGCAGAGCATTGCCTATGTTCGATGAGATTGTCGTTGCTGTAGGGGTTAACTCTACTAAGAAAACAAAATTCACCTTAGATCAAAGAATGGAGATGTTAAGGCTTGTATTTAAAGATGTACCTCAAGTGAGGATAGAAAGCTATAAGGGGTTGACAGTTGATTTCTGTGCGGAAATTGATGCGTATTGGATGCTTAGAGGGGTGAGAAATGGGGGCGATTTCGAATACGAACGCACCATTGCTCAGATGACCAAACGGCTTAACTCTTCTTTAGAAACTGTAATTCTCTTTACGGACCCAGAATACGCCCCTATTTCCTCTTCAGTTGTAAGGGATATACTCTCAAATGGGGGTAGTATAAAAGAATTTGTACCTCGTGCTGTTCTCGAATTTGTTTAGTAAAATAAATAAATTTTTACTGTTTGTAATCTCTCTGATTGCATTCATTAATCTGTCTTATTGCCAAACAGTTATACCCGTTAGAATGACTGGTTTTTCTGAGTCAAATACAGAAATGCCTTCATTTATTTATTTATATGAAATACTTGAAGGCGTTGAAGGCGTTAAGAAATTTGTAGATATCATATCTGTTTCTGATCAAGGCGATTTCTCTTTACCACAACCTAAAGAATATACGAGAGTGTATGAGATTGAAGCTCCGCCTTTGAGTTGGAAAGTAATAGTAAGATCTGATGGAGTTGAGAAAGACACTCTTTCTTTGATAAAACCGGGCGTTGGAGTAAGACGTTTGCGAGGTAATAAAGCTCGAGCAGTTTGGGGGAATGATCATCCGTTATTTAAATACGATTCATTGAGACTTTTAGCTTCTGTGTTAGATGAATTGGTTTTATATGATCGCATGATTTTATCTGGAGCAGTAGGTGGTGCAAGGTTATTAGCTGACACAGTATATATTGACTCGATTAACCTGATTTTTGAGAAAGCTTGTTTGCAATTGTTAGAATCAGAAAGTTTTATACAAGAACCATATTATTCCGATTTGGTTAGATCACGACTTTGGCAATGGAGGAAAGATTCTGGATGGGGGAGTGAAAAGTTGAATGAAGTTTGGTGTGAAGAAATCGAATTTGATACAGGCAGGAGTAAAGTAGAAAAAGCGAGATCGCCGGGATGGTGTTCTTCTTGGATAGAGGTACATGGCGAGTGGTATAAAGAAGTGGAGCACTTGGATTCTGTAAACATGAATGTTGATGAATTAGATTTTGCCATGTGGTGGTGGGATATTATGGAACCTCATTCGTTAGCGTCAGTTTGGTGGTCACAAAATCCAGATTCTCCATTGGCGGAGTTGCGATCTTTGTATGGTATTGAGCTTTGGGATGAAAATGATTTGAAGAGCAAGCTTTGGACTACCCCGTCTTTAGATTTAGTGCCTTTTGATGAGCTTTATGGTGATTGGAGTGTTATTCTTGTTGTAAAAAATGGTAGTGGAACGAGTTTAAAGGAGTGGAATGCTCTTCGAGCTGTGGAGAATTCCTTAAAGAGTAAACGTCAAGATTTACAGTTTGTAATTCTTTGTATAGACGGCACTCAAAAAGAATGGGATAGCCTAATTTCTAAGCGTAAATCTATTTCAGAAACACTAAGATGGGTAGGAGCAGATTGTCGTTGGTTAGATGGTTTAGACATTAACGCCATTCCACAAACCATAATTATTTCCCCGAGTTTGCAGGTTTATTCAAACTCTTCACTTCGACCAAGTAATGGACTTGGAAATTTACTATCTAAGCTACCTCGGTAGTTTTAGAAAAGGCATTAACAACAATACGGATACTGCCATAGGTAGATTTCCAAATTTTTTCTGGAACACTAGAATTCAACCACTTGACTTCAGTAATCCCTTCCATCGCTTGAGGCTTGCCTACGGTATCCTCTCCGTTATGAATCATAGAATACCAAAAAGTGGTTTTCAGATGCGCTATACCATCTACCTCGTAGGTGTGGTATGTGGTCGCTAAATCCCCAGTTATTTTTAATTTCCGGATCCCCGTTTCTTCAGTAACTTCTCTAATAGCAGCATCTTCAAGGCTTTCACCTGGTTCAACTTTGCCCTTAGGAAGGTCCCAATGTTTATTGCGATTAATCCAAAGCACTTTGTTATTCTTGTTTACGACTAATCCACCTGCAGAGACTACCTCAAAGTAATTCATGCAAAACCTCATCCAGAGCCCCTCTAAATTTTTGCTAGAAATATAAATTTCTTTTAAATTCGGGTGAGAAGCAATAAACTTCGGCAGGTCTTTTAAAGTCTTTGAATCGGGGTTAAAAAGTGACAATGTTGATACTTCTTTTGGAAGCATAACAGAGTCGGATTCGTTAAAACAAACCCTTCGATTCAGCATAAATACAACGTACATTTGTGTCATGTCTACCAGCAAAAATAATAACCGAAAGGTAGCTGAATTTTTACTCAGAATCAAAGCCGTTCAATTGTCACCGGAACAGCCATTTAAGTGGGCGAGTGGTAGAAAGTCACCTATTTATTGTGACAATAGGCGGATTTTAAGTCACCCAGAGATAAGAACGAGCATTCGTAAAATTGCATCAACCATGATTCAAGATCGTTTCGGTATGCCAGATGCCATTGCTGGAGTAGCAACAGGTGGGATAGCACTTGGTGCTTTAATTGCTCAAGAATTAGAGATCCCTTTCATCTATGTAAGAGCATCTGCAAAATCTCACGGAACCGGCCAAAGAATAGAGGGTGATTACTCAAATTTTAATAACGTATTCGTAATTGAGGACTTAATCTCCACGGGAAAAAGTTCTTTATCTGCTGTCGACGCAATTAGAGAGGCCGGTTTAGAAGTATTGGGACTGCTCGCATTCTTTACATACGGATTCCCTGATGCTGTAGAGAGGTTTGAGCAGAAGCAGTGTCCATTCTTCACGCTTACTGACTACCCGACTATGTTAGAGGTTGCTACTGAGTCTAATTACATTACTGAAGACCAAAAATCACAGTTATACTCTTGGACCATCGACCCTGTTGCATGGAGTGAAAAACAACTTAAAATTTAATTGTATTATGATTGCATTTGAAGGCCCAGAAGTAATCTTAGGCATTTCGATTGAAGATTTAAAAGCTGAGATAAACGACTTATCAAGATTAGGTAAATTACTTCCAGAAGGAGCTGTAAAAGATTTCACATCTAATGGTGATAAATGCTCTTTTAAAGTAAAGGGAGGAGTTTCCATTCACCTTGAAAAAGATTTGTCAGAGTTAGCAGAAAACGTGCTCATTAAATTAAACACGGTATCGCCAACCCCCGTTAAATTCAGTTTAGAGGCAGTAGCCGTGACGCACGTAGATGGTATTTCTTGTAGAGTTAGAAGTGATGCTGATTTAAATCCCTTTACTAAAATGATGGTTGAGCCAGCTTTAAAGAGTTTATTCGAAGAATTGGCTGAGGGTATGAAGCAGAAGTTCCCTGTGTTGTAACTGTTTTATTCGAGTTACACTTTCCCCATAAAAGACCAAACAACATTTGAAGACTGCACCTTTATGTTATCTCTATCTATCTCAGAAAACACCCCTAGCCCATCTTTTCCTACCCCAAGTAAAGTTCCTTTGAACGGCTTGTTGTTAATTGTATAGAGGCGTTCAGTATTTAGCCCAAAGAGCTCTTTGTTAAAATCCGTAAGAATTATTTCGTCGCCCCTTTCAGTTGAAAGCATGTGGATTCTATTTTGAATAGAGTTGATTATGGGGAGCTCTGAATTTAGAGCTGAAATATTTTCACTGAGGTAATCATTTAGATTACCTGGCATTAAATTGAAACCAGAAACTTGTTCTTTTGAAAATTTAGTGTCTAAATTAACACCTACACCGACAATTGATGCAGTCTGAGTTTCTCCACGCCAAGAATTTTCGATGAGAATTCCAGCAAT